>Ga0181520_10000507_pt1 | contig 85743 bp, 69 predicted proteins | sample PEATcosm2014_Bin_29_FD_132451 | JGI IMG/M metagenome (GOLD analysis project Ga0181520, IMG submission 132451) | Peatland microbial communities from MTU Mesocosm Facility, Houghton, MI, USA - PEATcosm2014_Bin02_30_metaG | ecosystem: Environmental > Terrestrial > Soil > Wetlands > Peat | place... | reverse complement strand
CTCTACAACATCCCCGCCCGCACCGGCGTCAATCTCGAACCGGCCACCGTCCTGCGCCTGGCGGAAATCTCCAACATCATCGGCGTCAAGGAGTCCAGCGGCAACGTCGCCCAGATCACCGAACTCATCACCCAGGCCCCGCCCGGCTTCAAGGTGCTCTCCGGCGACGACGGCATGACGCTGCCCGTGCTCGCGCTGGGCGGTGCCGGCCTGGTCTCGGTCGCGTCCAACGCCATCCCCGCGCCCATGGCCCAAATGGTAGCCGCCGCCCTCGCCGGCGATTGGCCCGCCGCCCGCGCCATCAACGCGAAATACCTTAAGCTGATGAAGGCCCACTTCGCCGAGCCCAGCCCCGCGCCCATCAAAGCCGTGCTCGCCCTCATGGGCCGTATCGAAGAGCGCCTCCGCCTGCCCATGGTCCCGGTAACCGAACCCACGCGCCAAAAGCTCGAAGCACTGCTGCGCCCGCTCGGCCTGTTGCAGGGAAACTGAATGCGAGCCGGTGCCGCGTGGCCTCGGGTTGTCCCAGCGCTTTTCGCACTGCTGGCTGTTATGCCTTCAGCTGGCGGACAGAGCACCACGTGGGACGTGAGCCGCGCCAGAGAAGTGAATACTCCCCTGAGCGATCTTCCACCGGCTGATCGCACCGGGATTGCGAGACGACTCCATGCGCGGGAGAGCAGCCTTCGCGCAGAACGAGTTGAGATACCCGGCGGGCGTCTTTTCTTCGTGCAAGGTTTCGGCCGCGACTTTTGCGGCGGCACGGGAAACTGTAGCTTCTCTATCCTCACGAGCGATTTCAAGGTCGTTCTCAGCAATGCCGCCCAGGCCTACCAGATCCAAATCACGTCGCATAATGGTCTCCCCGATATCGTCACCAGCATGCATGACTCCGCCTTCGAGTCCTTACTCAAGCTCTGGCAGTTCAATGGCCGCTATTACGAGCGCAACGCGTGTGCTGACGCCCTGTTTGCGGATCAGCTCAGCGGCAAGACGTTTCGTCATCCTCGAATCACTCAACAACCCTGCAAGCAGCTCTTTGGCCGTTAGCGGCGCAAAAGTCTAGAATCAAAAAAAGATCATGACAACTGAATCAAACGATTTACCAGCAAGAATCGAGCGCCACTTTGCCGCAGGCTCCGCCGCCGTCGGCGATGCCGCCGCGCTCGACGCCTTCCTCGAACTCCGCGCCGCGCTCGAAGCCGGCACCCTCCGCTCGGCCTCGCCCGATCCCGCCGCCCCCACCGGCTGGCGCGTCAATCCCTGGGTCAAGCGCGGCATCCTGCTCGGCTTCCGCCTGGGCGCGCTCATCCAGATGGACGGCGTCCATCCCGCCGGTGGCTCCATCCTCTCCTTCGTCGACAAAGCCACCTACCCCGCGCGCCGCTTTACCCCCGCAGACGGCGTCCGCATCGTCCCCGGCGGCAGCTCCGTCCGCGCCGGCGCCTACGTCGCGCGCGGCGTGGTCGTCATGCCGCCCGCCTACGTCAACGCCGGCGCCTACGTCGACGAAGGCACCATGGTCGATTCGCACGCCCTGGTCGGTTCCTGCGCGCAGATCGGCCGCCGCGTGCATCTCTCCGCCTCCGCCCAGATCGGCGGCGTATTGGAGCCGGTCAACGCCAGCCCCGTCATCATCGAAGACGACGTGCTGGTCGGCGGAAACACCGGCGTCTACGAAGGCACCATCGTCCGCAGGCGCGCCGTGCTGGCCGCGGGAACCATCCTCACCCGCGGCACGCCCGTCTACGACGTCGTCCACGGCGCCATCCTCAAGGCAACCGCCGAATCCCCGCTGATCGTCCCCGAAGGCGCCGTCGTCGTCCCCGGCTCGCGCGCCATCCCCGGCGGCTACGGCCGGCAGATGGGCCTCAGCGTCTACACCCCCGTCATCGTCAAATACCGCGACGAAAAAACCGACCTCTCCACCACGCTCGAAGAGGTGCTCCGATAAACGCTGGTCCCGGTGCGCGCCCTCTGTCCTGCGGGCCCATCGTTCTCCTGCTGCTCGCATTCGCGCCCGTCCGCGCCTTCGCCCAGGACGGCTGGTTCGCGCGCTACGAGGCCCGTCTGGCCGCCACCCTCGCCCAGCAGCCGCACTGGGCCACCCCGCTGGTCACCACCAACCCGCGCGTCGAAGAGGACTTCCGCGCGGACTTCGTGCGCCAGTCCATCGCCGGCGGCCAGCAGACCTGGAACTATGGCAACACCAAGGGGCTGCAGATTGTGCCGTTCCGCCGCGTCGAGCTGCGCTTCAGCCCGCCCCCCTTCATCACCCACACCAATCCCAAATCCGAAAATGGCTTCGGCGACGTCGCCTTTCGCGCCAAGGTTCGCCTCTACGGCAGCAACGAGGACCACCGCAACGCGATCGTCACCGCGCTGCTCGCCGCCAGCGTGCCCACCGGCAAGAACGGCAACGGAAGCTGCTGCGCCATTCTCTCGCCCACCCTCGAAGCCGGCAAAGGCTTCGGTAAAATCGACTTCGTCACCTCGCTCGCCGGAACCCTCCCCGTCTCCAACACCGCCAAACTCGGTCGTCAGATCGTCTGGAACAATGCCGCCCAATACCGCGTGGTCGGGCTGCTCTGGGTCGAGACCGAATTCAACACCACCGGCTACTTCGGCGGCTCGAACGATGGCAAGCAGCAGACCTTCACCACCCCCGGCGTGATCGTCAGCCGCATTCCATTGAACGGAAGCGCCGGCGTCGTGCACCTGACCCTGACCCTCAGCGTCGGCGAGCAGATCGCGCTCACCCACTTCAACACCTACAACCACGCTCCCATCTTCTCCGCACGAATCCGCTTCTAGCCTCTCGCTTCACCGGACCTCCCGTGCGACCATCGGAAGCACCACGCGCAGGCGTCCGCACGCCCTCACCGCTTCGTGCAGCCCTCTCATCGGTCAGCACATCACTCCATTGCGACCATCGGGAGCACCACGCGACTAGCTCGGCGAAAGTCACGAAGTGACCGCCCCACGCGTAGTGGGCCCGTCCGGCAGGACACATCCTCTAACCCTTCGGTTGATTCAGCGGCTTACGGGCGAAGTAGTACAGGCTATACGCCAGCAGCGCGAACATCGCCACCCCCACCCAGTCGTGGTACAGCGGGTTCTGGTTGCTGAAGTGGAACAGCTGCCAGTGCCCGCCGCGCTGTTCCGACACGCCTTCCGCCAGCCGCGCGCACACCCCCAGCAGCCCCACAATGCCGCCCGCCGCAATCAACCCTGAAGCATACAGGCTGCCCGGCGAAATCTCTTCCGACGCCAGCTCGTCGCCCGGGATCGCGTTGGCCACGCGATGTTTTTCCAGCGCGCGATCGACCATCCACCGCATCACGCCGCCCACAAAAATCGCCAGCGTCGTCGCAATCGAAAGATACGCGCCCACCGCAAACGTCAGTGAGCGCACCCCCAGCAGCTCCACCACGATCACCAGCGCCACGCCCAGCAGCACCAGCGTCCACGGCAGCTTGCGCGAGAGAATGCCGTTGATCACGGTGGCCATCAGCCGTCCCTGCGGCGCCGCCGCCTTCTCGCTGCCAATGCCCTGAATCCACTGCACCTCGATCTGCCCGGTGGCCGGATTGTAGAGGTACTTGCCGTCCTCGATGGTGTTCGAGCCAATCGAGTTCAGCAGAATGTAGTGGCTCGCGCCCGTCATCTCCTGCTTGTTGCGGCTGTCCCCCGGCGCGGTCAGGTCGATGCGGTCGCGCGCGAACGCGCCCTGGCTCTGCACGCCGTCCGGCAGGTTCGCCAGCGAGAGCGCAATCGGCTTCTGCATGCGATGAAACACCTCATACGCGCGGTTCATCGCATTCAGCGTCGCCCCAATCGAGAAGATGCACACCATCACCCCGAAGATCAGCGCCATCTGCTGCTTCCACGGCGTCGATCCCACCAGGTACCCGGTCTTCAGGTCCTGGCTGGTGTCGCCCGCATTCGAGGCCGCAATGCACACCACGCCGCCCACCGTGATGGCCAGCGCGCCAAACGCCGGCGCCGTCCATCCCTTCACCAGAAAGATCGCCGCCGTCGCCATCAGCGTCGCAATCGTCATCCCCGATACCGGCGACGCCGACGACCCCACAATTCCCACAATGCGCGCCGAAACAGTTACAAATAGAAATCCGAAGACCACGATCAGCAGCGCCGCCGCCAGGTTCGCGAGCGGTCCAACGTACGCCCCGGGGATCGGCTTGAACTGCAGGAACAGAAACATCAGCACGATCAGCACCGCGCTTCCGCCCAGCACCACGCTCGGCGGCAGGTCGCGTTCCGTGCGCGCGCGTCCCGCCTCCGCCAGCTTGCCCGCCCCTTTTTTGAACCCCTGCGTCAGCGCGCCCACAATCGTCGGCAGCGTGCGGATCAGCGTAATCAGCCCCGAGCACGCCACCGCGCCCGCGCCCATCGGCCGCACATACGCCGACCACAGCTCCGACGGCGACATGTCCTGGATCAACGCGGTCGATGGATACAGCGGATGCGTCAGCCCCGCACCGAAGAAGTGGATCGCCGGCATCAGCACCAGCCACGAGAAGACGCCGCCCGCAAACATAATCGCCGCCACCCGCGCTCCGATAATGTAGCCCACGCCCAGGTACTCCGGCGTGCAGTCCGCGCGGATGCTCGCGCCTTTCAGCAGGTGCTGCGGCCCAATGTCGAAGTCGCGCTTCGGGCTGCCCGGCCACAGCGCAAACAATCCGTCATTCTGAAACAGCGTATACAACCCGCCAATTCCCAGCCCCAGGAACACGCGCGAAGCGAAGCTCCCGCCGCGTTCTCCGGAGATCAGCACATCGGCGCAGGCCGTGCCCTCCGGATAAACCAGCACCCCATGCTCTTCCACAATCAGTTGCCGCCGCAGCGGAATCATGAACAACACGCCCAGCCATCCGCCAAACAGCGCCAGCGCGAAGATGCGGCTCGCCTCCAGGTCGAACCCCAGAAAGATCAGCGCGGGCAGCGTGAAGATCACGCCGGACGCGATCGATTGCCCCGCGTTCCCCGTCGTCTGCACAATGTTGTTCTCGAGGATGCTGGCCCGGCCAAACGCGCGCAAAATCGAAATCGACAGCACCGAAATCGGAATGCTCGCCGCCACCGTCAGCCCCGCGCGCAGCCCCACGTACACCGTGACCGCGCCGAACAGCACCCCGAACACCGCGCCCAGCAGCAGCGCGCGGACCGTCAACTCCGGCCGCGATTCGCTGGCCGGCACAAAAGGTTTGAATGCGGGTTTGCTCGGTGCTGCGGTCGCCATGGCTGCGTGCTCTCCGGTGTGAATGCGCTGTTAATAGCTTCGATGGGAGTGTATCAGCGGAGTCGCAATCGCCGTGCGCATCGATTCCCGCTGGCGAACTGCGCTCCAACCATTTATACTTCCCGCATAAGGCGCGGCCCAAGCGGCCTGGAGCGCCCACCGAGCGAGGTGCATCTTCAGCGCATGTCTGAATGAGAGTACGCTCCATGGTTCTCCCGGCGCTGTGCCAGGCCAAGCCGCCGGACCCGACGGCGGTCGTCCGCATGGGGGTTGGCTCCGCAACCTCGCCGGGCGCGCAGGTTCCTCGCTTCACTCCCTCGCAAGTTCCTCGTTTCACACCCTGGTAGACGATCTCGTCACCACCGCCTTCCCCTCCGATTGCCGCATCTGCAGCCGTCCCTTGCTGCGTTCCACCCACCTTCCCCTCTGCGATCTTTGCCGCGCCGCCGTTCTCCCGCAGGCCGACACCCTGTGCCGCCAGTGCGGCGAAGCCCTCGACCTCGACCTCGAAAGTGTCCGCCTGGCCGCGCAGCTTCCCGCCGAAGGGCTGCTCTGCTACGCCTGCCGCGCCGTCCCGCCCCTGTTCGAACGCGCCGTCGCCTACGCCGTCTACCAGGACGAGCTGCGCGAGATGATTCATCTGCTCAAGTACGAGCGCATGCGCGTCATCGCGAATCTGCTCGGCGGAATGCTCGCTGAGGCCATCCTGATGCTCCACGCGGAAGCGGCCCCGCAGCTCACCGTCGTCGCCGTGCCGCTCTTTCGCTCCCGGCAAAACCAGCGCGGCTACAACCAGTCCGAGCTGCTCGCCGACGCCGCCATCGCCCGCCTGCGCCTCCTCGCGCCGGAGTGGCAGCTCGCGCGCATCCCCGGCTTGCTCACGCGCCGCCGCGACACCCGCAGCCAGTTCGAACTCAATCCCCGCGGCCGCCGCAAAAACATGGAAGGCGCATTCGAAGCCGACGCAGCCTGCCTCACCCCCGGCTGCGAGGTGCTGCTGATCGACGACATCTACACCACCGGCGCCACCGCCCGCGAGTGCGCCCGCGTCCTGCGCCGCGCCGGCGCCCGCAAAGTTTGGGTTGCCACCCTGGCCCGCGCCCAGGCCCCGCGCATCGCGCTGTGGGAGAACCCGGTGGCGCATGCCGCCCAGGGATTCGGATAGCCCCCCGCCGCAAAGTGGAGTCAGCGGGCTTCATCGTTCCATCGCATCAACCCAGGGCAGACGGACCGGAATCGGAGGACTTGAGCAATGCAAGCGTCGCACATGTCGTCGAAGATGCGGAAGCAGCGGGCACAGGCCAGTCGGCACGCGGGACACCACGGCTCGCCCCGGCTCACCACCGAACTCGATGTCCGCATCGGCGTCTTTCGCCAGCCGGCCATGCAGACCCCGGTGCTGGTGCTCAACGCTTCCTACGAGCCCATCAACATCTGCGGCGCGCGCCGGGCCCTGGTGCTGGTGCTCAAGGGCGTCGCCCGCACCGAGGAAGAGCAGGGCGCAGTCCTGCACGCCGCCCGCGTCAGCGTCGCCATGCCCAGCGTCATCCGCCTGCTGGAGTATCGCCGCATCCCCCACCAGACCCGCGCCCTCTCGCGCAAGAACATCCTGCTGCGCGACCGCAACGCCTGCCAGTACTGCGGCGTCGTCCTCACCGCCGGCGAACTCACCCTCGACCACGTGGTTCCGCGTTCGCGCGGCGGCGCGTCCACCTGGGAAAACCTCGTCGCCTGCTGCCACGACTGCAACCGGCGCAAAGGCAATCAGCTCCTGCACGAGCTCACCGACATGAAGCTCCAGCGCGAGCCTCGCCCCTTCAGTCTGCACACCTCGCGCCACATCATGCGCATGATCGGCTCGGCCGACCCCAGTTGGCGCCGCTACCTCTACTTCGAATCCGAACCCGCCGCCTAGGCACTGGTCACCGCTCTCGACCGCTCCGCGCTGAAGCGCTTCGCCCCCCGTCATTGGGACGATGCCTTGCAAGGGCCGGACTTAAGTCCCGCCGGAACGCGCCTGGGTTTCAATGCGGCTTGAGTGGATGCTGAAAAACTCCGTTTTGCTTAAGGGCACGGATTTATCCGTGCCGTAAAAGCCGCAGAGTTATCGCGGCTTGAGCCGCTGAGGTCACTGTTTGCGGCCTCGGACTACTCTGGGCCGCCTTTTTCCGCACCCTCTTGAGCCCCTGAGGTCTCTGCCCGCTAGCCACAACGACTCTCTCGCCCGCTCAACCCCCGCCGCCCATCTGCCCCTGTCGCCCGAAACAAAAAGGATGCGGAGAACAGGGATATCCTGTCCTCCGCATGGTCTCAGGAGGGTCGGCTTCTCTCGTCGTCTACCGTACCGCGTTGACGATACGGCGGCGCAGCATGCCCGCCATACCCAGGACGCCGGTTCCCAGCAGCATCAGGCTGCTCGGCTCAGGCGTCGCGGCGCCAACCGTACCAGTGATGCCCGAGTTTCCCGCCGTCGGGGCCTCTTCCAGGGAGAAGTACGTCGTCTGGCCGTCCGTCAGCGGCGTCGAGAAGTCAAGCGTGCCGGAGGTGAGAGCGCCATTGATATTCGTGAAATAACCATCCGGGCCGCCGTAGCCGGAGGTGTCGGAGGCGTCGGAACCGGAGACATAGGTGTCGATGCCATCGCCGTCGAAGCCGAAGATGGTCTGGCTGCTGCTCAGTGCGATCGAGCCAACCGCGCCGCCTGCATAGTTGTCGACGACGCCAATCAGGTTGTCTTCGGTGCCGTCATACGGATCGTTGCTGTTCTCCACAACGATGGACACAGTGCCGGTTGAGCTGATCGTCAGGACTTCGTTGCATCCGGTCCCGCCCGAGTTTGCGTCGGTAAGGCCATTAAAAACGATGGATGCGTTGGTTGGGCATTGTGCTAAGGCGAGCGCTGGGACGAGTGACCCAACCGCAAGAACTGCCGCGAGTCGTAGGATCTTCATGTGCCGTACTCCTGAGTTTTGAATTTAGAGAAAGCGGGCCCGGTGCCGGATATCAGGGGAGGATGCAAGCCGGAAGTCATAGCTCCCCGCTCGCGCCCTACCTAGTTGCACGCGGCGTTCCACATCCCGGCCCCGCGTTTTCAATAGCGTAGCTTGAGCGCTAAAGAGGCACTGTGCAGCCCTTTGCACAGGAATGGGAACTTTAGTCCATCCATCCCGCCCTTATGTCACCGAATCCATGGGACCTACGCGCGCTCGCTATGTGATGTACGTCACTTTGGTGCCGGAGGCGTCCCCGCCGGCGCGCCGCTCTGGTCCGGGGCCGCCCCGTCCGAGGACTTCTTGTTGGTAATGTCTTCGCCGTTGTAAATGATGCGGATGTTCGAATGGAACTGCTTGTAATCGGTAAACCTCACCACCGACCGCATGTGAACGTCGTCGCCCAGCCCATTCCGGGTGGCCGCAAAGTGCAGCACGCCCTCCGCCTTGGTATAGGTCGGGAACCAGTATTTGCCGTCCACCTGCTCGTAGTAGGTGGTGAACGGCGGCTGCAGGTCTTCGTGGCCCGGCCGCGTATCCTGCGGCACCGTCTGGCCGTTGATCAGCACAATCTGCAGGTCGCGCTGGTCCACCCACACCTTGCCCTGGAAGTAGTGTTTGTTCTTTTCCAGCACCTTCGGCCCGGCCTGGAAGACGTAGGTGTCCAGGTCATCCACCTTCTGCCGCCCCAGGTACGTCACCTCGTAGTGCGGCAGGTCGTCCGTGGTCAGGATGAACGGCAGCCGGTGCTCGATCTCGTCAAAGTCCGCCGGCGTCATGATCACCCGCTCCAGCGAGTTCTGCGGCGCGAACACCACATGCTCCTCGCGCGCGCCGGCGGAGTTGAACGTAATGTCGGTCACCTGCTGGTACTCGCCGTCCACCTTGCCGCTGTCGTCGTCGATCGTGTCGATCCGCACCGACTGGCGGAAGGTGTAACTCTCCCGCGCCTGTTTGAACTCAGCCTCGCGCTCGCCGAACTTGGTGATGATCTGGTCGACGGTCAGGCCGCTCGGCGGCGTCGGGTCCAGCGGTCCAAAGCCCTGCTGCGCGCCGAGCGCCAGCGGCGCAGCCAGCGCCCCCGCCGCAGCGATCCCCAACACCCCCACACCCAGCTTGGCCAGCATCTTCATACAATCATTGGACTCCGAATCGCTCAATAGGGTTTGGCGGACCGTTCCTCGCCGCTGCTCTGCCCATCACCGCCCCGCCGCGGGCCGCGTGCGCCTCAGTCGAACCCTCCCTCCTATATACGCTAAAATCCGCGCCCCCCCTGCAAAACGGCCCGTCATCCTGAGCGTAGTTTGGCGCATCGCGCCAAACGCAGTCGAAGGACCCCGAGAGCGCCAGCTCGCCACGGATCGCACGAACCACTCTGCCGGCGAATGCTCGCGCCACCGTAACATGGCCCGATAAAGCCCGCAAACGCGCGGGTCGTCCCAACTAACTCCGCACCCTGTGAGCCCCAACACCCGCCCCCTCCCTCCCAAAGGTTTAGACTGACGCGATGAAGCTTCACGCAGTCGTCATCGCTTTCGTATGCGCCCTCATCGCCGGCCCCGCCTCCCATACCGCCGCAGCCCAGCAGAAACGCCCCATGTCCTTCGCCGACCTCCAGGCCATGAAGCGCGTCAGCGACCCCCAGATCTCCCCCTCGGGCAAGTGGGTGCTCTTCTCCGTCACCGACGTCTCGCTCGAAAAGAACACCAAAACCAACCACCTGTGGGTCGTCCCGCTCGACGCCTCCGCCCCCGAACATCAAGCCACCTTCGGCACCGGCGAATCCTTCGGCCGTTTTTCCCCCGACGGCAAATTCGTCTCCATGACCATCGGCGACCACATCTACCTCGCCCCCTGGGACGAAGCCGCCGGCAGCGTCGGCGCGCCCAACCAGCTCACCCACGTCAGCGGCGGCGGCGCCGACGGCGCCATCTGGTCGCCGGACTCCAAGCGCCTCATGTTTACCGCAACCGTCTACCCCGAGTGCAGCGTCCAGGGTGGCGATGCAGCCCTCGCCAAGTTCGACCCCGCCGACGGCCAAGCCGCCATCGCCGGCAGCCTGCCCATCGCCCTCTACCAGAACCTCGCCCCTGCACTCTGGCCCGACGAGGACGCCTGCGACCAGGCCAAGGACGCTGCCGCCGACAACTCCCCCGTCAAAGGCCAGGTCTTCGACGGCCTCCTCTACCGCCATTGGGACCACTACACCGGCCAGAAGCGCACCCACATCCTCGCCATCGACGCCGACGGCGCGAACCCGCGCGACCTCACCCCGGCCAGCGCCGTCGGCGACGCCGAGACGCCCACCTTCTTCGTCGGCGGCGCGCAGAACTACGCCTGGGCGCCCGACTCGCAGGAGATCGCCTACGTCACCAACCTCGACCCCGTCCCCGCCGCCTCCACCAACAACGACATCTTCACCCTCCGCCTCGACCAGCCCGGCGCGAAGGCCGTCAAGGTCTCCACCAGCCTCGGCAGCGACGACGAGCCCGAATACTCCCCCGACGGCAAAGACCTCGCCTTCCGCTCCCAGGCCCATAACGGCTTCGAGTCCGACAAGTTCCGCCTGATGCTCTTCGACCGCGACAAGAAAACGATTCAGCCGCTAATGCCGCACTTCGATGGATGGATCGACGAGTTCGCTTGGTCGCCGGATGCGGAGCTTATCTATGCGGCGACGGGTGAGCGCGGTGAGGAGCCCATCATCGGGGTTGAAACGAGCGGGCCGAATGCCGGTGGCTATGACTACCTGGCTAAAGGTGGGGAGTTTAGCGAGATCGCAGTATTGCGCGATGGCTCCGGGTTTGTTGCTTCGAGGATGACGGCCGCAAGTCCGATGGAAATAATCTCACACGTTGGCGTAAATGCGCCGGAGGGGTCCGCACGACCGGTTACGCATGTGAACGACGGCATTTTGATCACGTTGGACCTGCCAACATTGGAGCCCTTCTGGTTCACGGGCGCAGACAACACCAAAGTCGAAGGCTTCCTCCTCAAGCCGCCCAACTTCGATCCCTCCAAAAAATACCCCCTGAAGTTCATCATGCATGGCGGCCCGCAAACCGCCTGGGGCGATGCCTGGAGCTATCGCTGGAACTGGGAGCTGATGGCCGCCAGTGGCTACGTCGTCATCGGCATCAACCGCCGCGGCTCCACAGGCTACGGACAAAAATTCGTGGACGAAGTATCCGGCGACTGGGGCGGCCGCGCCTTCACCGACCTCATGCGCGGCCTCGATTACGCCGAGGCGACCTTCCCCTTTATCGACAAGACCCGCGAGTGCGCCCTCGGCGCCAGCTACGGCGGTTTTATGGCCAACTGGGTGCTCACCCACACCAACCGCTTCCAATGCATCGTCACCCACGACGGCATGTACGACCCCGCCAGCGCCTGGGGCTCCACCGAAGAGATGTGGTTCAACGAGTGGGAGTTCCGCACCCCCGCCGACTTCCCCAAGGGCTTCGACAGCCTCCCGCCCGACCCCAAACAAACCGCCGCCGGCCATCCCGCCGAGCCCTGGCGCTACCAGAACCTCCCCGCCGACCAGGACCCCTTCCGCAAGTGGTCGCCCGCCCGCTTCATCGAGAACGCCAAAACCCCCACGCTGATCATCCACTCGCAGCTCGACATGCGCCTCGACGTCTCGCAGGGCATGGAGCTCTTCACCGCGCTGCAACGGCAAGGCGTTCCCTCGAAGATGCTCTACTTCCCCAACGAAGGCCACTGGGTGCTCAAGCCCCAGGACTCCGAACTCTGGAACGCCGTCGTCGCCGACTGGTGCGACCGCTGGACCCACACCAACGCCTACGCCGCAAAATGACCGCCGCGCTGAAAGCTCGTTCGGAAGGGCACAGCGTCACCGTGCCATAGTATCGGAAGGGCACGGCTTCAGCCGTGCCGTAAACCGCTAATTGATTGAGATGGGCTTTAGCCCCTGAGGTCGTGATTGTTCAATCTGCGCTGCCACCGGCGAAAGCGATCGGAAGGGCATCAATGACCTTCAAACCCAAAAAGCCCCGCCCACCGCTCCTCGAACCCGCACTCTTCGAGTACGCCGTCTCCATGCTCGCCCGCCAGATGCGCACCGAGCGCGAGCTCCGCCGCCTCATGCAGCGCCGCGCCGAACCCGGCGACCCCGGCGCGCGCGCCATGGACGCCGTCATCGCCCGCCTCAAGCAGCTCAACTACCTCAGCGACCCGCGTTTCGCCGCCGACTACACCCGCCTGCGCATGGAGGGCCAGAAGTTCGGCCGCCGCCGCGTGCAGCAGGACCTCGCCGCCAAGGGCGTCGCCCCGGAGACCGTCGCCACCACCCTCACCTCCGCCTACGCCGGCGTCGACGAAGTCACGCTCGCCCGCCAGTACGTCGCCCGCAAGCGCATGCAGCAGCCCACCGGCGAAAACGCGAAGAAGGAGTCCGCCAAGGTGATGGGCCGTCTGCTCCGCGCCGGCTTCTCGCCCGGCACCGTCTTCAAAGTCCTGCGCGATTGGGGCGTCGACGTAGACGAAGTCGACATCGACCTGGACGACAACCCCTCGCAGTCATGACTGCTTTGAAAGGGCGGGACTTCAGTCCCGCCGTCGCGTGCCCTGTATTGAATGTGGCTTTAGCCACTGCCGGAATCCTGCGGAGGCGCGCAGCTTTTTTCAGCAACCCTCTACACCGCCCGCAAGATGCGGCTGGGCAAATAAAACAACGCGGCAATCAGCTCGAACGTGCCCCCAACCACCAGCCCCACCAGCCGGAACGGCAGCAGCACCAGCCACACCAGCGGATACAGCAGCAGCGCGGCCAGCGCCAGCGGCCAGCATAAGATCAGGAGCATGCAGAACAGGAAGAGTCGGATCATAGAAATCCCTTCAGCGGACGCACTTCCGCGAGCGCGCCCGTCATCCAAAGAATACGCGGGCATCGCGGGAAAGGTTCCATGAGTCCAACCGAGGTCGAGCGCGTCGTCGCGGTCGACTGGTCCGGCGACCAGAGCGTGGCCGGCCAGCGCCGCAAGATCTGGGCCGGCGTCTGGACCGCGGGCGCGCCGCTGCGCCTCGAGAGCCAGAGAACGCGCGCCGAGCTCATCGAGTGGCTCATCGCCCTGTCGCGCGAAACCCCGCGCATGGTCGTCGGCGTCGATTTCTGTTTCAGCTACCCCGCCTGGTTTGTCGCCGAGCACGGAGCCCGCACCGGCCCCGAGTTCTGGAAGATCGTGGTCGCGCGCGGCGAGAACTGGCTCAGCCGCGAGTGCGCCGACGCGCGCTTCTGGGGCCGCAAGGGTTCGCTGCGCGATGGCAAGGTGCCCACTGAATTCGGCGGCACGGGCCGCCTGCGCATGTTTCGCCTCGCCGACCTCGCCTGCAAGATGAAGGGCAAAATCCTCGACCCGGACGAGGCCGCCAAGGTGAAGGGCATCGCGCCCAAATCGCCGTTTCAAATCGGCGGAGCCGGCGCCGTGGGAACTGGGACCCTGCGCGGCATTCCCTGGCTGCCGCGCCTGCAGCAGGCCGGTTTTCGCGTCTGGCCCTTCCATCGGCCCGCGCTGGCGCAGGGCCATCCGTTGCTGGTGGAGATCTATCCCCGCCTGCTCACCGGCGTGGTGAAGAAGGGCAACGCCCAGGCGCGCAAGCTGTATCTTGCCCACAAGCGCACGCACGACCCCGCGTACGCCGCGCTGCCCCACAACATAATCGAAAAAGCCCGCCGCAGCGAGGATGCCTTCGACGCCCTGATCTCCGTGATCGAGATGACCGCGCGGCGCGCCGATTTCCCTCGTCTCCAGCCGGCCACCAGCACGGTAAGACGCCTGGAAGGCGCGGTCTGGGGAGCAAAGGGGTAATCTTTCAGAGAGAGCAGGTGTCCGCGGAATGGAAGGAACCAGAAGGATGAAGTTGAATCTGACTACCCTGGCGTTGCTCTTGGCCACCGTCGTGTTTCTGATCCTGCACGCGAACCTGGTGCAGTGGACCGCGTTGAAAACCGCCGGCGCCGTCCTGTCGCTGTTCTCCGTGGCGATGCTGGCAGTCGCGCGGTTGCAGCTCAGCGCCGCCTTCTCGGTCAAGGCCAAGGCGAAGACGCTGGTCACCACCGGCCTCTACTCCCGCATTCGCAATCCGATCTACGTCTTTGGCGGACTGTTCCTGCTCGGCATGGCGATGGTGCTGGCGAACTGGATCCTGCTGGCCGTCGTCGCCGTGCTGGTCCCGCTGCAAATCAACCGCGCCCGCAAGGAAGAGGCGGTGCTGTCAGCCACGTTCGGCGAAGAATACGCCCGCTACAAAGCCCGCACCTGGTTCTAGAATCTTGAAACCCCCGTCGCTTTGAAAGGGCGGGACTTCAGTCCCGCCGCAAGCTTCTCAACCCCCCGCCACAGATGCGCGCAAAAATGCGAGCCGCACTCGGCTGGCCGATATACTAACGCTGGCACCGGCAACCGGAGACGAAAGTCGCGATGCAGCTTGCGCAGGCAACGTTCGGGGACCGCCAGAAGATGACAGGTTCTGCATGATCGAAACGGCTGGAACGAACGTCACGTTCGCAGAGCGCTTGCGCGCGCACATGGCCATCGCGCGCCTCGACCACTCCATCAAGAACCTGTTCGTGCTGCCCGGCATCGTCGTTCCGCTCAGCATCTATCCCAACCTGCTCAACGCCCGGCTCGCCCTCACGCTCGTCTGGGCCTTCATCTCCATCACCCTGGTCGCCTGCAGCAACTACGTCATCAACGAAGTGCTGGACGCGCCCTTCGACCGCCTCCACCCCACCAAGAAAAATCGCCCGGCCGCGCGCGGCCTGGTCAGCATCCCGCTCGCGTACGTCCAGTGGATCGCGATGATGGTCCTGGGCGTTGCCATCGGCTGGCAAATCTCCCGCCCCTTCGCCGTCACCGCGCTCGCGCTCTGGCTGATGGGCTGCGCCTACAACATCCCGCCGCTGCGCACCAAGGACGTGCCCTACCTCGACGTCCTCACCGAAAGCATCAACAATCCGCTGCGCATGCTCCTCGGCTGGTACGCGGTTGCGGCGTGGCTGGTGCCGCCGCTCAGCCTGTTGATGTGCTACTGGATGATCGGCTGCTACTTCATGGCGCTCAAGCGCTTCAGCGAGCTCCGTGAGATCGGCGACCACGGCGTCGCCGGCTCCTACCGCGCCAGCTTCAAGCGCTACACCCAGGAGTCGCTGCTGGTCAGCGTCGTCTTTTACGCCTCGACCGCCATGCTCTTCTTCGGCGCCTTCGTCATCCGTTACCGCATCGAGTTGCTGCTCGGATTCCCGCTGGTCGCCCTGGTCATGGCCATCTACTTCAAGCTCTCCTTCCAGCCCCACTCCGCCGTGCAGAATCCGGAAAAGCTCTATCGCGAGCCCGGCCTCATGTTCTGGTTCACCGCCACCGTGGTGGTCATGGTGATGCTGCTGTTCGTCCGCCTGCCCTGGCTGGAGAACCTCTTCATGCCCACCATCCCGGTTGTCCAGCCCACCGGCACGCCCGCTCCGCTCTCGCTCGCGATCCCACTCAGAGCCGAGGTTCGCAGTTGATGCCGGACCCGCAACCCACGTCCGCCATCGCGAAGTGCAATCTGGCTCGCGCCATGGCCGTCGTCTTGCTCTGCCTCACCGCCGCCATCTCCCTCGCCTGGTCGCACCACAAGCTCCTCTCGCAGGACGAAAGGTACGAGTTCCAGACCGACAGCGTCCCCTCGCTCGCCGCTCTGGTTCACATCCAGAAAACCTGGCCCATCTCGCTCGACCCGCTGCTCTATCACGCGCTCTCGCACGCCGCCATGCAGCTCTTCGGCGCCTGCGCCTTCGCCCAGCGCCTGCCCGCGCTCGCCGGATTTCTGCTGATGCAGGTCTGCCTCTTCTTCTTCGTGCGCAACCTCGCGGGCGATCGCGCCGGCGCCATAGCCGCGGCGTTCCCCGCATTAACCGCCACCTTGTTCTACTCCGCCGAAGGCCGCCCCTACGGCCTGCTGCTGGGCCTCTACGCGCTGGCCCTCTGCTGCTGGCAGGCAGCCAGCCGCAAACCATCCCGCCGCGCATGGCCGCTCGCCGGCCTGGCCTTCGCCCTCGCCGCAACCGTCAACACCCACTACTTCGGCATTCTTCTCCTGGTCCCCATCGGCGCGGCCGAAGCCTGGCGCACCTTCGCGCGGCGCAAGCTCGACTGGCCCATGCTCGCGGCCATCGTCGCAGGCTTGGCCGGCCTCCTCGCCACACGCCCGTTTCTTCAGGCCGCCGGCGCATTCCGCAGCAACTACTACAACGGCGGCAGCGTGGGCCTGCACGACATCACCCGCGCCTACCGCTCGCTCTTCGTCGACTACAGCCACATGTCCATGTCCGCGCAGCATGCCTGGATGGCCGCGCTCGTCCTGTTCGCCGCGGCCCTCGTCTGGGGTTGCTGGCGCGTCGCCCGTACCCGCGCCCTGCCCATCTCCTCCGCCGAATGGGTGCTGGTCCTCACGCTCGCCGCGCTGCCCTTCTGCGGATTCCTGCTCGCGCGCTTCGTCACCCACTCCATCGAGGTGCGCTACGTGCTCGGCGCGCTCGTCGCCATCTCCGCAATGCTCGCGCTCGCGCTCAGCCCGCTGCTCCGGCACGACGCGGTCTTCAACGCCGCGCTGGTCGTCCTCGGTCTCGGCATCCTCGCCACCGGCGCCGCACGCATCCACACCGAACAGCGCAACACCGCCGCGCGTCTCGCTTCTCTCGCACTCGCACCGAACCTGAAATCCGCGCTCCTCGCCAACCCCGACGGCCGCCTCTATATCCAGGACATGGGCGCCTTCGAAGAGGACCGTTTCTACGAGCCCGACCCCGATATCCGCGCGCGCATGACCCTCGTCTACTCCTCCGGCGAAGAACTCCGCTGGAGCCGCCACGACACCATGGCCCTCACCGCAATGCACCTCGAACACTTCACCTCGCTCCCCATCGTCTCCTACGAATCGCTCCGCGCCCAGCCCGGCGAACACCTCTTCGTCCTCTTCCACACCGGCTGGGACTGGACCGACCAGGCCTTCGCCGCAGACAGCGCGCAACTCCGTCCCCTCGGCCACGCCCTGGCCGGCGACATCGTCAACGTCCGCTTCCGCTAGGCGATCCCTTACGGATTTCATCTGCGACCATCGGGAGCACCACGCGACTAGCTCGGCACACGCCACGAAGTGGCCGCCGCCCGCGTAGGGCGCCCGTCCGGCAGGACCTGCACTGATAGACTTAACCCCTATGGAATTTCGCACGGGAAGCCAGATTCGCGAAGATTTTCTGCGGTTTTTTGAGAGCAAGCAGCACCGGCGCGTCCACTCGTCGTCGCTGGTGCCGGCCAACGATCCCACCCTGCTCTTCACCAACGCCGGGATGAATCAGTTCAAGGACGTCTTCCTCGGCGCCGAGCGTCGCGACTACACGCGCGCGACAACATCGCAAAAATGTGTAAGGGCGGGCGGAAAGCACAACGACCTCGAAAACGTCGGCTTCACCCGCCGCCACCATACCTTCTTCGAGATGCTGGGAAACTTCAGCTTCGGCGACTACTTCAAGCGTGACGCCATTGCGTACGCGTGGGAGTTGCTGACCTCGAAGGACTGGTTCGGCATCGATCCCGCGAAGCTCTACGTCACGATCTTCGAGGGCGACGCCAGCGTCCCCCGCGACAGCGAGGCCTATCAGTACTGGCTCGATGTGGGCGTCCCCGCCGAGCGCATCTTCTCGCTCGGCGTCAAGGACAACTTCTGGGCCATGGGCGACACCGGCCCCTGCGGCCCCTGCTCGGAGATCTACTACGACTTTGGCCGCGAAGCCGCTGAGGATCCCTCTGCGGACAGGCCGTTCCCCGAGGATGAGCAACGCTACGTCGAGATCTGGAACCTCGTCTTCATGCAGTTCGACCGCGGCGGCGATGGCGTACTCACGCCGCTGCCCAAGCCTTCCATCGACACCGGCATGGGCCTGGAGCGCATCGCCTGCGTGCTGCAGGGAGTGCTGTCGAACTACGACACGGATTTGTTTGTGCCTCTGATTAGGCGCGCGGCGGAACTGACTAACTTTCGGAGTAGCAGCGGCCTTCAGGCCGCGGCAAGCGCTCAGCCAAGCGGCGGGGCTTTAGCCCCGGAAAGTGCCAACAAATCCGCGGCTAGCCTTCGCATCATCGCCGACCACGCCCGCTGTGCCACCTTCCTCATCTCCGATGGCGTGCTGCCGTCGAACGAAGGCCGCGGCTACGTTCTCCGCAAGATCATGCGTCGCGGCATTCGCCATGGCCGCCTGCTCGGCCAGGAGAAGCCCTTCCTGCACGAAATGGTCTTCGCCGTCCGCGACGAAATGTCCGACGCATATCCCGAACTGAAGGAATCTGCAGACCGCGTCGCCAAGGTAGTGCTCGCGGAAGAGCAGCAGTTCGCGCGCACGCTGGAACTTGGCCTTAAACAGATGAACGAGGAGACGCTGCGCTCGGGTGCAGCGGCGTTTCATTTATACGAGACGTTTGGCATGCCGCTGGATTTTATGGTCGACGCCGCGCGGGATGCGGGGATCGCGTTCGACATGGAAGGCTTCGAGGCCGCGCGCCAGGAGGAGCAGGCCCGCGCCCGCGCCTCATGGAAGGGTGGCTCGCAGAAGACGGCGGCGCCGGTTTATCGCGAGCTCGCCAAGACCGAGTTCGAGGGCTACACCGCCCTGCGCGTCGATGGCGCAAAAATTCTCGCACTCGTCCGCGGCGGCATTGGCGTGCCGGAACTTGCGCCCGGCGAAGCGGGCGAAGTCGTCCTCGACGCCACCAGCTTCTATGCCGACTCCGGCGGGCAGGTAGGCGATGTCGGCTGGCTCTACTCCGGCGACCACAACACCATCGTTGCCGACGTCTCCGGCGCGTCCAAGCCCGTGCAAGGCGTATGGGCGCATCGGGTCATCGCACGCGAGAAAATCGCCATCAACGACATCGTCGATACAGTGGTCGACGGCGAAGTCCGCGCTGCCGTCACCCGCAACCACACCGGCACGCACCTGCTCCACGCCGCCCTGCGCGAGGTCCTCGGTCGCCACGTCAAGCAGGCGGGTTCGTCCGTCGATCGCTCGCGCCTGCGCTTCGACTTCTCCCACTTTGCCGGCGTCGCCGACGAAGAGCTGGCCGAAGTCGAGAGCATCGTCAACCGCCAGGTGCTCGGCAACTCGAAGGTCGAGACGCTGGTCGATGTTCCCATCGATGTGGCCGTGAACGAGTTCCACGCGATGGCGTTGTTCGGCGAGAAGTATGGCGATCGCGTGCGCGTGGTGAAGATTGGCGACTTCTCGACCGAGTTGTGCGGCGGGACGCATACCCAGGCGACCGGCGAGATCGGGCTGATCAAATTGGTGGGCGAAGGCAGCGTCTCGTCCGGTGTCCGCCGCGTGGAGGCGGTCAGCGGCATGGGCGCGCTGGGCGAGTTCCGCCGCGACTTCGAGGTGGCGCGGGTAGTGGGTCAGATGGTGAGCGCATCGGATGCGTCTCCGGCAGATGCGCTGCGGGCGCGGATGGCCGCGCAGGAAGACGAGATGAAAAAGCTCCGGCGCGAGCTGGATGCGGCGCGGATGAAGTCGGCCTCCGCTGCTGCGGGCGAAACTACCGCGGTCGATGTGAAAGGAATCAAGCTGCTGGTGCAGCGCGTCGATGGCCTCGAGCGCGGGCCGATGCGCGACCTCGTCGACCAGATGCGCAGCAAGCTGGGTAGCGGCGTCGTGGTGCTGGGCGCCGCGGATTCCGATGCGGGCAAGGTTGCGCTGATCGTCGGCGTCACCAAAGACCTTACTGGCAGGGTGCATGCGGGCAAAGTCGTGGGCGCGCTTGCGGCGCTGGTCGGCGGCAAGGGTGGCGGACGTCCCGATCTCGCCGAGGCTGGTGGCAGCGACATCGCCGCGCTGGACGGCGCGCTGGCGAAGGCGGCTGAGGTGGTGGGGGGACTGATCGCGTAGCAGACAGTGGGGTTGATTGCCCTAAGTCGCACAAAGGAAATGGGGCGATTGGCTGGTGCGGAAGGCGCATCTCAGGGAGAGTACGCTTGCTTCAGGATTACTGCTCATCGCGGGGGTATCGGGGGGAGTACCGGGTGGCTTTTCACAATAGGGTGCCGCGTCGGCGCGCCCTAAACTTAGGGGGATATGGCCCTTCGTAGAGCAATGCGGTGGCTGCGGCGTGCGGGGTGCGCGGCTGGGTTAGGTTGCAGTGCAGTGATGTGCTGCGGCGCGGCGGGAGTGCGGGCAGATACGACGCCGGTAACCAGAACCCAAGCCGGCCACGCGGCGAAGAAGCCCGCAGCGCTGTCGCCGTGGGAGCAGGCGGAGCGCGGGCGCGATGCGCTGGAGGCAATCCCCGAGGGCGACCGGACGCGGGCAGACTACACGCGCGCGATGGATGCGTATCGGGCGATCTATCACGCGAATCCCGCGGACCTGCATGCGCCGGCCGCGGTAAATGCAGTGGCCGAGCTGCTGGCCGAGCAGGGACGCGGGCTGGGCGGTTCAACGATCGATGCAAAGAGTCTGCAGTCAGCGGTGGGGCAGTATGAGTTTCTGCGGACGCAGTATCCGGGGAGTTCGCTGCGGGTGCAGGCGCTGCTGGCCGAGGGTCAGATTGAAGAAAACGACCTGGGTGATGCGGCGGCGGCGCGGGAGAAGTACAAGCTGCTGCTGAAGCAATATCCGAGGAGCGAGCAGGCGGAAGAGGCAAAGGCGGGGCTGGCGTCGTTGGAGGTTCAAGGTTCGAGGTTCGAGGCTCGAGGAAAAGCGACGGCGGGGAAGAGTGGGGCGCCTGGTTCGACGAGTCAGGCTGGCGCCATTCAGAAGCCGGCGATTGGTGCTCAGCAAATTGCGACTGGCGGAGGTTCTTCGCTGCCGGCAATGGCGCAGACTTCGGGCACGCGTATCAGCATTGCGTCAACCACGCCTTCCAAAACCGATACGCCTGCCCCGCCTGCGAACGTGGAGCGGGTTCCAGCGGCCAATGACGATGCAGGCGGCGCCAGGCGCAGCGGCAAGCGCGCGCTGGTGACCGGCATTCGCCACTGGTCGACGGCGACGTATACGCGAGTGGCGATCGACCTGGGCGACAACGTCACCTACGAGGCGGCGCGGGTGCCCAACCCCGACCGCATCTACTTCGATCTGCACGGCACGCGGCTGGCATCGGAACTGGTGGGCAAGAGCTTCACGGTGACGGATGACGGATTCCTGAAGCGGGTGCGGGCGGCACAGTACTCCGACGATGTGACGCGCGTGGTGCTGGATGTGAACGATGTGACCGAGTACTCGGCGTTTCTGCTGCCGAACCCGTACCGCTTGATCATCGATATTCACGGCGGCAAGGGAGCGGGGAGCAGTCACCCCAGCGAGCAGAGACCGCTCGCCGGGGACCCCGGCAGGGAACAGGGAACAGGAACCAGTGAGCCAACCGCAACTGTGGACGTGCCCGCCCCGCGGGTGGCTGCGACTGTGAAGCCAACGGCGGCGCGTCCGGTTCCAAATGCAGTTGCGACCAAGAACACGAACACCACCACCGAGGTTGCGGACCTCAGCGAGATGCCGGGAAGAGTGGAGGCAACATCGAAGCCGACGTCAAAGCCGATCTCGGCAGTGGTGGACAGTGATACGACCTCCGACAGTCCCCGATCAGCTAACGCCGATCAGCAGGCAGCAGCGGTTGGAACTGAGGCGCCTTCCGGAGTTCCCGAAACTTCCGTGACCGCGCCCGCGACAACTATTAAGAAGACGCGGAAGAACAAGACCAGGACGGCAGACGGCTCCGCGACGGCTGTGGCCGATGCGACGCCGGCGCGGGCAGCGGCGCCGATGGCCGATGGCGAAACCTCGCTGGTGCGGGCGCTGGGGCTCAAGATCGGGCGGATCGTGATCGACGCTGGCCACGGCGGGCACGATTCGGGCACCATCGGCGTGGACGGGATCGAAGAAAAGGACGTGGTGCTGGACGTGGCGCTGCGGCTGGGCAAGCTGCTGAGCGAAAGGCTCGGAGCCGAGGTGATCTATACGCGGTCGGACGATACCTTCATTCCGCTGGAGACGCGCACCGCGATTGCCAACAAGGCGCAGGCCGACCTGTTCCTGTCCATTCATGCGAACTCGTCGCCGGATGCGAGCGCGCGCGGAGTGGAAACGTACTACCTCAACTTCACGTCGGACCCGACCGCGCTGGATGTGGCGGCAAGAGAGAACGCGGTGAGCGACCAGTCCATTCATCAGCTCAGTGACCTGGTAAAGAAGATTGCGCTGAAGGACAAGATTGCCGAGAGCCGCGAGTTTGCCAGCGACGTGGAAGGCTCGCTCTACTCGGGATTGGCAAAGGGCAACGCGGGATTGAAGGACCGCGGTGTCAAGAAGGCGCCATTTGTGGTGCTGATTGGCGCGAACATGCCGTCGATCCTGGCGGAGATCTCGTTTGTCACCAATCCGAAAGACGCCTCGCAACTGGCGCAGCCGGAGTATCGCCAACGCGTTGCCGAGAGCCTGTACAAGGGCGTGGCCCGCTACCAGGGCGGGCTGAGCGGGACCAAGCCGCCCACCGAACGGGCCGCGGTGGGGCAATAATACAATTGCAGGTTGTCAGTTGCAGGTTGATAACGCCGAGGCTGTTGGTGTTTCGCTCGCACAACAGAAGGGGTTCTCAAGCATGCATCACGCGCATGGCACATTTTCGGTAAAGGTCGCGCCGCTTACGCCGGCGCCGGCGGAGGGGATTAGCCGCTACTCCCTCGACAAGCAGATCCACGGCGACCTGGAGGGCACCAGCAAAGGCGAGATGATGGGCGCCGGCGACCCCAAGGCGGGCGCGGCGGGATATGTTGCCATCGAGATGATCACCGGAACCCTCGCGGGGAAGCATGGCAGCTTCGCCTTGCAGCACAGCAGCACAATGGACCAGAACGGACCGAAGATGAATATCATCGTCGCGCCTGGATCGGGGACGGGCGAGCTGAAAGGCATTGCGGGGACGTTTACGATTACCATCGCCGGCGGTCAGCACTCCTACGACCTGGAGTACACGCTTCCCGGTTGAATTCGGCACGTCCGCTGAGCGTGCGCGGCAAGCTACCGAAACGGGTGCGGTGGTAGTCTGACGGCAGTATGGGTGTTTTATGCGTGAGGTCGGGCAAGCGGCTGCGGCTGGCGATGATGGCCGCGGCGGCCTTGCTATGTGTGGCTGCGGCAGTTGGCCTGGACGCGCAGGCGCCGGTCACGAAGACCATGTTGATTGAGCCGCCGACCCAGCTCCTGCCGCAGCGATTCGGTGCCTGGGAGCAGGTGAAGAGCTCGACCGATGCCACCCTTGCTTCCACGTATGACGGTGCCACCCAGACGGTTCTGAAGGAAGATGGACTCCTGCGTTTCGCGTCTTCGACTTACAAACGGGATGGCTCCGGCGAGACCATCTTGATGAAGGCGCTTCAGTTTGGCGATACCACCGGCGCCGTTGCCGCGTATACCTACTTCCGGTTGCCCCAGGGCCGGCCGGCGCCGCAGTTGAAGTTGGGACCCGAAGCGTCGCTGGAGGGCAATGGCCTGCTCTTCCGCGAAGGCGCAACCGTGGTGGTCACCGGTTTCAACGCGAACGTCCGAGCGTCCGACCTGGCCCCGCTTACGGTTGCTCTGCCGAAGGCGATGGGGCCGACCGCGACGGCTCCGCTGCTGCCGACGCTGCTGCCCGCGAAGGGTCTGGACCAGGACTCGGTGCGCTACGCGCTGGGCCCCGAGAGTTACGCGGCCATGGGCGGCGTGCTGCCGGCGCAGGTGGTGGGGTTCGACAAGAGCGCGGAGGCGCTGACGGCCAAGTACAACAGCGGCGGCGTGCTGACGCTGCTGCTTTATCCGACCCCGCAGATCGCCGGCGAGCACGCGCGGGCGATCGAAGCAGCGATGAATCAGCCGGGCGCGGCCGCTGCGGCGGGGACGGTGAAGCTCCGCCGGGAGGGGCCGCTGGTGGCGCTGACGACGGGCGCGTGGACCCCGAATGCGGCGCAGAACATGGTCGATGCAGTTCATCTGCGCACCGAGGTCAGCTTCGACAAGCCCATGCCGCTCGAGTTTCACGCGGAGATTCAGAAGACCTACAGCCTGCTGGAGAGCATCGTGATCTTCTGCTGCTTCAGCGCGGTGGCCATGGTGGTGCTGGCGCTGTTCTTCGGGGGTGGGCGGGCGGCGATCCGCGTGATGCAAGGCAAGCCGGCGGCCACCGAGCCGGAGTTCCTGCGGATTGACCTGCGCGGTTCGGTGGGCAAGCGGCTGGGCGGGCCAGAGGCCTGAGCTAAGGCGCAAAGTGGAAAAAACGGGCCAGCTTGCCGGCGCACCGGGGAGAATGCACTCCGGCGGGTGCATTCCAAATCGTAAACCTTTTATTTTGCATGAACTTAGACTTCCAGAAAACTGTAGAAAGAGAAGAATAGGCGAATGTAACTGCCTGATTATCAGTAATTAAGTCGCTTGTTATGAATATGTTGCGTTTCCACAGTTTTGGCCTTGACACCGGTTTGGGCCAAACTTAGTATGCACGCAGAAAGTTCTGATGGCTTTGCCTCCGTTGGAACTATTCTCCCTAAAGAGAAGGTCGCCCTGTTGCCGGGCGGCCTTTTCGCGTCTGGGACCATGTTTCGACGCGCACGGCAGCGGCGAAACGACACCGTCGGTGTGATCTTGGTTTCGAGTGGCGTGACCCCGTGATTAATGAATTAGGAGGCAATCGCCGATAGAGGTAAGGTCGGCGCTTTCGCTCGTTTGAGGCGAACTCGCCGTGCTTAAGGAGACCTCCGATGCATGATTTTCTGGCGGGACTTGTGTTTGTAGCCATGGTGATGACTCCGTGCGTGTTGGCGCTGACGGTGAAGTTGGACAATCGCGATTCGAAGTTCGATCGCTGACTCGCGCACCCGCTTCTGTGTACAGCAAGCCCCGGATTGCTGTAGCTTGGCATGGCAGTAGCCGGAGGCCGGAAGATGTTTCTGAATAAAATTTGTGAGCGAGTGTGCGTGCGGACAACGCGCGCGGTGTTGGCGTGCGCTGTGGTGGCGATGACATCGGCTGCGTGGGCGCAGGACACCCGCACGGTGACCGAGCCGAAGATTCCCACCACCTGCGTGAAGCTGGAAGCGAAGATTGCCGCCGTCGGCGACACGCTGAAGGAAGCTGATGAGGCAAGCGCGGACACGGCGCGGCTCCAGGCGGCAATCGATGGCTTCGCCGCGACCTGCAAGCCAGGCCAGGCAGTGGAGTTGGCGGCCGGAGCGAAGGGCGCGAATGCCTTCCTCAGCGGGCCGTTCGAGATAAAAGAAGGCGTGACCCTGCTGGTGGATAAGGGCGTGACCCTCTTCGCCTCGCGCAATCCGGCGGACTACGACGTGTCCGCGCCGGGGACCTGCGGAACCATTCCGTCCAAGGGGCCGTGCAAGGCGTTCATCACCATCCGCGCGAAAAACGTCGGCATCATGGGCGACGGCATTATCGACGGCCGCGGCGGCGCCAAGCTGTTGGGCCAGAACGTCTCCTGGTGGGGCCTCGCCGTGCAGGGCGAGCCGACCGACGCGCGGCCCAATGGGATTCCGTACAGCGACCCGCGCCTGATCTCGGTGGCAAACGCGGACGGGTTCACCATGTACCGCATCACGCTGCACGACTCGCCGAACTTCCACGTGGGCGTGTCGCGGACGGATGGGTTTACGGCGTGGGGCGTACATCTGAAGACGCCGGTGCATGAGCCCGGCCCAAACGATCCCCGCCCGCGCAACACCGACGGCATCGATCCCGGCTCATCGACCAACATCACCATCGCCCATAGCTGGATCGACAACGGCGACGACAACGTCGCCATCAAAACCGGCGTCACCCACATGTCCGTCATCGACAACCACTTCTACAGCGGGCACGGCATGTCGATCGGCAGCGAGACCAACACCGGCGTCAGCGCGCTGCTGGTCGATGGCCTCACCGAGGACCACACCACCAGCGGCATCCGCATCAAGAGCAACGCGACCCGCGGCGGGCTGGTCGAAAACCTGACCTACAAGAACATCTGCATGCGCGATGTAGGAGTGCCGATCGCGATCAGTCCCTACTACAACAACCAAACTATCGAAGGGTTCGTCGATCCCGGCATCAAGGGCACGCGCATTCCGGAATACCGGAACATCACGCTCGAAAACATCACCGACCTCACACCCGGTGATGTGCTGATCGCCGGATACGACCAGGATCACCGCACTCAGGTCAACCTGATCGACGTCACCTTCAATGGCATGACTCTGGACAAGATGCACTTGAAGCTGGCCGACATCAGCAACGGCGGCACCAACCTGCCGCTGGACAAGGCCGCCGAGGGCAACGACGTGAAGGTAACGCCCGACGGCAAGCCCGCGCCAAGGCCCTACTCCTGCACCGGGAAGTTTCTGCCCATGCAGTGACGCGTTCACACGCCCTTTTCTGCATCGCGCGAAGCCTAAAAAAGGCGTGCGAACGCCCGCCCCACGCGCAGTGGGCCCGTCCGGCAGGACAGTCCTTCACGGTTTCGGCAGGTTGCGGGCCGTGAGCTGTGCGATGTCGAGAAGCTGCGGCGGAGCGGCGCCGTCGGGCGTAATCGCAGTCAGCGCATCGCGAAACATGGTGTTGCAAAAGGGACACGCCGTGGCGACAGTCTGTGCGCCAGTTCCAACCAACTCTCGTGCCCGCACATGGCTGACGCGCGCATCGCCTTTCTCTTCTCCGAGAAACGCCAGCCCGCCGCCGGCTCCGCAGCAGAAGCTGCGCTCGTGGTTGCGCGGCGCTTCCACCAGCGTGCCGTGCCGCGCCACCACCGCGCGCGGTTCGTCATACACATCGCGATAGCGGCCCAGGTAGCAGGGATCGTGGTACACCACCGAGTTGTCAGTTGCAGGTTGCAGGTTGCCGGTAGAAGGCAAGGGCAACCGCGAAGCATAGCGGGCCATGAATTCGCTGTGGTGTTCGATTTCGGGGGCGATGCCGAAGTCGCGCCAGTCGTTCGCGATGGTGCGGACGCAGTGGGGACAGATCGCAACAATCTTCTGCACCTTCTGCGCGGCGAAGTTGGCAAGCCCGGATTCGGCCAGCGTCTGGAACACCAGGTCATTCCCCAGCCGGCGGGCGGGATCGCCCGTGCACTTCTCTTTCTTCATCACTCCAAACGACGTACCGAGGTGCGCCATCACGCGGGCGAAGTCGGTGATGATCTCGCGGCCATGCGGATCGTAGGCGCCCATGCAGCCAAGCCACAGGCAGTACTCCTGTGTCCCGTCGAAGATGGGAAGCGCGGCGCGCGCGATGAACTTGTCGCGCTCGGCGGCGGGCAGGCCCAGTGCGTTGCTGGATTTCTCCAGCGCGAGGAACAGCTTGGTGCCGTACGGATCGTCCCACGCGCCGGTGTTCGTGGCGCCCCGGCGCAGGCCCACGAGGATGGGCACGTGCTGGATGCCGACGGGGCATTGATACTCGCACGCGCCGCAGGTGGTGCATTCGTAGGCGGCTTCCAGAGAGGGTTGCAGGTTGATAGTTGCAGGTTGCTGGTTGGCGGAGACATTGCGAAGTTCGGTGAGCAGCGGAACTTCGGAAGCAGGGCCGAAGCTGTTGAGGTAGGAGCGCGTGCCCAGGATGATCTCTTTGGGATTCAGGACCTTGCCGGTCGCGGAGGCGGGACAGTGTTCGGTGCAGCGACCGCACTCCACGCAACTATAGGCCTCGAGCGCAATGATCTGGGTGATGTCCTTGCCGGTAGCAAGGCCGAAGTCTTCCACATTTTCATCCGTAGACAGCGGCGGGATGGCGGCGAAGCCGTCGCGCTTCAAGAAGATGGTGAACGGCGAGAGCACCAGGTGCAGGTGCTTGGTGTGCGGGATCAGCGGCAGGAAGACCAGCAGCGTGATCGTGTGCGCCCACCACAGGGCTTTCAGCGTGGCCTCGTCGCGCACGAAGAAAGCGGCGAGATAAGTGACCATCAGCAGGAAGATGAGTAGCGCGATCACGCCGGATTCGTGGGAGACCTTCGGGCCGAGCCAGATCGGACGGACCAAGAAGCGGCGGACGAACAGCGCTGCGATGGAGACCGCAACCAGCAGCGCCCATGCGGCTGCGAACGCGAAGTAGAAGCGGCCAATCGCGCTGTCCGGCGGGAGGAAGCCGAGGTTCAGGCCGACCGCGAAGTGGTTGACGGAAACCATGGCAAACGCGAGGAACCCCCAGAAGACGAAGGCGTGGGCGAGCCCGGGGAGCGGGCGCTCGCGGATCACCTTCCCCTGGCACAGGACCTCCCAGACGAAGTCCTTCACTCTCCTGCCGATAGGACGGAGCGACCAGCCGGGGTCTTTGCGCGCGCCAATGATCGTGCCCAGGATCGGCGCGAAGCGGAGAAAGAAGAGCGCGGCGGACGCGGCGGGGAGAACCAGCAGCAGGCCGACTTCGAACGCGGAGAAGTGCTGGGGCTCAGCAAGATTCACACGGGAATCATACCGCCGGAAGCGTTCAGGGCGTGCAGAGACTTCACCACCAACGCCTTATCCGCCTTCATCCGCGAAATCCGTGGTTGTTCTTGCGCCTAGTAGCTGAGGAACTCGTCAGAGCCGCGGCGCAGGCGGATGCCGGCCACGCCGAAGACGACAGCCAGCGCAAAGAGGATGGCGTCCCAATAGAACATGGGGCGAACCCAGCCGGGCGAGTAGGTCAGGTCCTGCCCGGCCCACAGTGTCACCAGGGTGCCCACGATGATGCACTGGAAGCAGAGCACCAGGAACAACTGGCCGCGGCGGCGGCGGCGATCCAGCGCCTCAACTTCCTGCGGGGTGAGCTGGCGCTCCTCGGCGGGGATCAGCATGTTGGCCATGGGGCAGGTCTCCTGTCTTTCGGGTCAGTCTTCGAAAATCTCTCGGAAGGGTGCTCGCTGGAAGTATTAAATCACAAACTGGCACGCGCAGGGTGGTGCAGCCAGGGACAAATACGGGGATCCTTCGCTCCGCTCAGGATGACAACTTTGAGAGGCTGACCAGCGCGCTACAGGAAGGCGACCGACTGGATGCCGACCACTTCGAAGCGCTTGCGGCAGCGGATGTTCTTGCAGCCGAGCAGGTCGTCGGTGCGAACCATGTAGCTTTGCGCCTTGGCGAAGCGGGCGCGGTCGCGCTCGTCGGCGCCACGCGGGATCTGCGCTTTTTTGCGGCGGACCAGCCATCCGATCTGGTATTCGCCGGGCTGGCCGCAGTGCGGGCAGGTCATGGTGTGGGTACGCTGCTCGGGTTTCTCGTCGAAAAAGTCACGTTCTTCCATGCTGGTCCCCTCCCGGATTCCGCGGCCCGCGGTTGGTGGCGCAGAATCCTGGCCGTGCTGGTGCAGGGAAAAGTATTGCATAATCAGGGCTGCATTACAGCATCGAGGTTCGGCATGGGCAAGGCGAAGAAGCGGGTGTTCTCGGTAGTTAAGGCGGTGAAGGAGAATGCGCGCGAGCGCGTGGGCGCGGTGCCGCCGGAGCGGGTGATTCCCGATCCGAAGCAGAAGGCCGCCGCCAAGCCGAAACATAAGAAAACGCTGGCAGATTTGCTGAGTGGCGGCGAAGAGAGCTGATGAAGCCTTAGAGTCAGCGAGTCAGCAGTGGCGCAGCATCTTGCTGCCGCTTGAGTTCCGCCTCGAAGGCGTGTTGGCGTTCGGCGACGGCTGCCTTGTAGCCCTCCGGATCGATCCAGACGCTTTGCCCGGCGCCAGCGTTGGCGCGGTCGAGTTTGGCGAGCATGTTGAAGTAGCTGCCGTGCGCTCCGAGGAAGATATCGCAGGGCAGGCCGCGCAGCACCGCAAAGGTGTGCGCGTAGTCGGCCGCGATGCCGGGGTACGAAGCCGGGTGGCCGGGCCGGTCGACCAGGCGGAAGCCGTCGTTCACGTTCCAACTGCCGACGATGACGACGTTGCGGGGCTTGCCGTCGAGGTTGGCTTGCATGGTCCACGTGGTGCAGCCGCGGGTGTGGCCTGGAGTTTTGTGCGCGGTCAGGACGACTCCACCGAGGCGGACTTCGTCGCCGTCGTGCAGGATGCGGTCGACCTTGGCTCCGGGATAGCGGTCGCCGGGATAGGCGAAGTCCTTGGCGCCGCCGCTCTCGACCACCGGCACATCGCTGTCCATCACCATGTACTTCGCGTCGGTCCGCCGCAGGATCTCAGCTGAGCCGCCGTCGTGGTCGGAGTGGGCGTGGCTGATCAGCAGGATCTTGACGTCGGCTGCATGGAATCCGAGTTGGGCAATGCTGCTCAGAATCAGCGGCGGCGACGACGTTAGGTTGGAGTTGATCAGAATGTCGCCGGCCGGCGTGACGACGAGGTACGACGCCAGGTCTTTGCTGCCCACGTAGTACAGGTTGTCGGCGATGCGGAACGGCGCGATGGGCGCAGTCCACTCGGGGTGCCCGGGGCCGTACGACTGCGCGCGCGCAGGCAGCGCGAGCGTGAGCAACGCCAGCGAAAGAGCTGCGTGACGGAAGCGGAAAGCCATTGCGGGGTAACTCCTTGGGACGGTTGCGACTGGCCTGTTTGCCAGTGTATGCTCGCCGGCTGCGGCTGCGGCTGCGGTTTCGGTATTTCCGTTGGTCGGCGCGAAATCTGATTTGCGACCATCGCGAGCACCACGCGAAGCTTTAAGAAGGCGTGCGAACGCCCGCCCCACGCGCAGTGCGCCCGTCCGGCAGGACAGGATTTCATTTACCCTTGAACGAGACCAATGAGCGAAGCGAAAACGATTCCGGCGCGCAAGCGCGTATTGAGCGGCATGCGTCCCACCGGGCGGCTGCACCTGGGCAACTACATGGGCGCGCTGAAGAACTGGGTGGACCTGCAGAACCAGGTGCTGGAGGACGGCAACCCGAAGTACGAGTGCTTCTATTTCATCGCCGATTACCACGCACTGACCACCGACTACGCGGATACGGCCCAGTTGCGCGAGAATGTGCGCGAGGTGGCGCTGGATTTTTTGGCAGGCGGGCTCGATCCCAAGATCAGCACCATCTTTTTGCAAAGCGAGGTGCAGGCGCACTTCGTGCTGAACTCGCTGCTGGAGATGATTACGCCGTTGAGCTGGCTGGAGCGTGTGCCGACCTACAAGGACCAGCAGGAGCAGTTGAAAGAGAAGGACCTGGCGACGATCGGGTTCCTCGGCTATCCTGTCCTGCAGTCCGCGGACATCCTCGTGTACCAGGCAGAGTTTGTGCCAGTGGGCATCGACCAGGCCGCGCACGTGGAGATTACGCGGGAGATTGCGCGGCGGTTCAACCATCTGTACGGCGCCAAGCGCGCGGTTTCCTCGGCCAAATCCGATAAGGAGCGGCTGGCGGAGTTGGAGCAGGAGACCGACGTGAAGCAGGTCCTCCCCGAGCCGAAGGTGCTGCTGACGCCGAGTCCGAAGTTGCCGGGTACGGACGGGCGCAAGATGTCGAAGAGTTACGGCAACACGATACTGATGAGCGAGCCGGAGGCGGATGTTCGCGCCAAGCTGAAGACGATGGTGACCGACCCGGCGCGCGTGCGTCGCACCGATCCGGGCAATCCGGATGTGTGCCCGGTGTTCGATCTGCACAGGGTTTTCTCGAGCGATGAGACGCAGGCCGAGGTGCGCGCGGGCTGTACGAGCGCCGGTATCGGCTGCATCCAATGCAAGGGCTGGCTGGCGGATGCGGTGATTCGGGAGCTGAAGCCGATCCAGGAGCGGCGGCGGTACTTCGAGGCGAATCCGGATGAAGTCGATGCGATTCTTGACGACGGCGCGTTTCGCGCAAACGGGCGCGCGGCAGTAACCATGCGCCAGGTGTTCCAGGCCGTGGGGCTTTCCCGACGATGAGCGAAGACATACAAAGCGGTGAAAATGCGGCCACTGCTGCCGACGAGCAGATTGCGCCGGTGCCTGAGCGGTTCGAGTTGAAGCCGGTGCCGGTGATCGCTGCCCAGCGCGGCGAGAAGGCGAAGGACACAAAGGCGAACCCACCGGAAGAGGCGTCGCAGTCGCCGTTCTCAGTGACCGTGGGGCAGGTGTACGACGGGCCGCTGGACCTGCTGCTGGACCTGATCCGCAAGCAGAACATCGATATTTACGACATTCCGATCGCGCTGCTTACAGCGCAGTTCCTGGATTACTGTCACCAGTTGAAGCAGACGGACGTGGATGCAGCGGGCGAGTTCATCTACATGGCGTCGCTGCTGATTCACATCAAGTCGAAGATGCTGCTGCCGCGCGATCCATCCGATGTGGCCGGCGGAGCGGACGAAGACCCGCGGCGCGAGCTGGTGGAACGGCTGCTGGAGCACGAGCGCTTCAAGGCGGCGGCGCAGATGCTGCTGCAGAAGCAGCAGATCGAAGCGGCGACCTGGTCGAACCCGGGCATGCGTGAATTTCTGCGCGAGCAAACCGGAAGCGAAGACGCGGGCGGCGATATGGAGCAAGAGATTGCCGCGGACACGGTGGACCTGGTGCGCGTGTTCCAGAGCGTGCTGGAGCGGCTGCGCGAACGGCCGGTGCTGGACGTGGACGAGGAAGCCGTGACCGTGGCGCAGATGCTCGACTACCTGAAGCGGCGTCTGCTGATGGAGGATCGTCCAGTGAGCCTGCGCCGGCTGCTGCACAGCGCTCACTCGGAGCGGGCGTTGATCTGCATCTTTCTGGCGATGCTGGAGTTGGTGCGGTTGCAGGCAGTGCTGCTGCACCAGCCGCGCGAGCTGGGCGACATCCTGATCAAGAAGGCGGATGGGTTCGATCAGGCGTTTGCCGAGCAAACGCCGACGCGGGACGACTGGCGATAGGACGCGGTCATGCTCAAGTTCGCCCCATTTGGCCGATATCCGCCCATCTTTCCCAGTTTTCGCGGGAGCAAACGAATACTGCGGTAAATTGTTGATAAAGAATGCTATGAGGTGAGAAAAGGGCATGATTTCCAACGCCAGAACAGGCCATCATTTACAAAACTGTAATATTTCTGCCGTGTGAATAGGGTAGCTTGGCTAGGACAAGCAATTCAGTCAGGTGACCCTTGGCCACGCCCGCAACACTGCCTCAGTCCTCGCTGCTCGATGAAGAGTTGCAGAGGTCGTCTCCCGGAAAAATCGGTCGAGTCGTATTTGCGCTGCTGTTGTTGGGCGGCATTGTTTATATCACCGCGCAGTTGTGGGGCGATCTTTCCGTTATCCACAATGTCAGTCTGTTTCCGTACCTGCTGCTCGGGCTGGCGTTGATGATTGCGCTGGGGTTCGAGTTCGTGAATGGATTTCACGATACCGCGAACGCAGTGGCGACGGTGATCTATACCAATTCGCTGGCGCCGCACACGGCTGTGGTCTACTCCGGGATCCTGAATTTTGTGGGCGTGCTGCTGAGTTCGGGCACGGTGGCGTTTGCGATCGTCTCGCTGCTGCCGCCCGGGCTGATCCTGAAAGGCAACCAAGGCGCGGGCTTTGCCATGATCTTCGCGCTGCTGGTGGCGGCCATCCTGTGGAACCTGGCAACCTGGTACCGCGGGCTGCCGGCGTCGAGCTCGCACACCATGATCGGATCGATCCTCGGCGTGGGCGTGGCGTACCAGTTGATGCAGGGGCATTCCGGCACCGCGGGTGTGGACTGGGTTCAGGTGAAGAAGGTGTTCGCGGCGCTGATCTTCTCGCCGCTGGTGGGATTCGTCGCGGCGGCGCTGGTGTTTCTGCTGTTCAAGCTACTGGCCAGGGACCAGCGTTTGTACCAGGCGCCCAAGGGGACTGCTCCACCACCGTTCTGGATCCGGCTGATGCTGATCTGCACCTGCGGCGGCGTCAGCTACGCGCATGGGTCCAACGACGGGCAGAAGGGCATGGGGCTGATCATGCTGATCCTGGTGGGCACGGTGCCGACGGCCTACGCGCTGAACCATGCGATGGGCGCCAACCAGGTGCAGACGTTCGCGGCGGTGTCGACGCGAGTGGCGGGCGTGCTGGACCACTATGTGGACGCGAAGACAGCTCCACAGGACGCTGGGCCTGAGCTGGAGAAGTTCATCACGACCAAGCAGTATGAGCCCGGCGTAATGGTGGCGCTGCGGGATATGGTCACCGACATTCGCGACGAGGCAGTTGGGTACGGAACGCTGGCCAGCGTGCCGCAGGGCATGCACGCGAACGTCCGCAACCAGATGTACCTTACCAGCGAGACGCTGCAGTTGATGGCGAAGAGCGGCGGACCGGCGATGCCGGCGGCGGACGTTGCCGTGCTGACGAACTACCAGGGCTTCCTGAACAAGTCGACCAAGTTCATTCCCATGTGGGTGAAGGTCGCGGTGGCGCTGGCGCTGGGTATGGGCACGATGATCGGGTGGAAGCGGATCGTGGTGACGGTGGGCGAGCGGATCGGCAAGTCGCGCATGACGTATGCGCAGGGAGCTTCGGCGGAACTGGTGGCGATGACCACGATCCTGGTGGCGGGCACCTACGGGTTGCCGGTGTCGACGACCCATGTGGTGAGCTCCAGTGTGGCGGGGACGATGGCGGCGAACCGGAGCGGGGTGCAACACGCGACGGTTCGGAATATCGGAATGGCTTGGGTGTTCACGCTGCCGGCGGCGGCGCTGCTGTCGGGCGGGCTGTATTGGGTGTTCAGCTTGATCGCGAGGTAGGTTTTCAGGTTCGAGGTTCGAGGTTCGAGGTTCGAGTGCGGGACGGCTACGGCTGCCCTTTCTTGTTGCCGCGACGCACAGGCTGCCGGGTTGATAGACTTAGCACTGACATTTATGAGCCTGAAAGCAAAGATTGAAGCTGTTATTTATGCGTCGGAAGAGCCGGTGACGCTGACCCAACTGGTGGGCCTGCTGGGCGAAGAGGCGCAGGCGGAACTGGACCGCGAGGCCGCGGACCAGCGGGCGCTGCTCAACGAAGAGGAACTGGAAGCGGCGGAGGAAGAACCGACGCTGGGCGAGGACTTCGACTCGGTGGGCGGCGATGGGGAAGGCGAAGTCATCCTGGCGGAAGAGGCGGTCCAACCTGCTCCTGACGATGAAGCTGCCGTGGATGAGGCACCTGATTCTGTGGCCGACCATGCGGCGGCAGCGACGCGGGCGGAGAAGGCGCGGGCGGCGAAGCTGCGGACGTACTTCCGCGCGGTGCTGGATGAGCTGGTGGCGGAGTATTCGTCGGCGGAGCGCGGGCTGGAGATTCGCGAGGTTGCGGGCGGGTTCCGGTTTGGGACCAAGCCGGAGTATCACGATGCGGTGCGCGGGTTTGTGAAGTCGCTGAAGCCGCCGCTGAAGCTGACGCTGCAGTCGCTGGAGACGCTGGCGGTGGTGGCCTACAAGCAGCCGGTGACGGCGCCGGAGATATCGGAGATTCGCGGGGTGGATTCGAGCGGCGTGCTGGGTTCGCTGCTGGCTCGGAAGCTGATTACGACGGCGGGACGGAAGCATGTGATCGGGCGTCCGATTTTGTACAAGACCACGCGCGAGTTTCTGCTGAAGTTCGGATTGAAGGACGTGGCCGAGCTGCCCAGCATCGAAGAGTTCGAGAAGATGGCCGGGCAGTTGGCAGAGCAGGAGGAGATTCCGATGGAGAGCGAGGATCGGGAATCGCCGCAGGAAATCGAGGAACGGCTGGAGTCGGAGGGCGAGGCCGAGGCGCCGGAGCCGGTGGCGGACGAGGTGATTGTGGATGGGCGGTTGTCGGGGCTGCCGCCGAAGTATGACGATGACGCGGATGATCCGTCGGCGGTAGAAGCGGAGATTCAGGAGAGCGAGTAGCGAGGTTCAAGGTTCGAGGTGGGGTGCGAGGTTCGAGTGTGACGGACGAGGAGATGCTGGAGGTCGCGCTGGCTGAAGCGCGCGCGGGGTTGGCGGAGGGTGGGATTCCGATTGGCGCGGCGGTGTTCGACGCGGACGGGCGGCTGCTGGGCGCGGGCCACAACCGGCGGGTGCAGCAGGACGATCCCAGCGCGCATGGCGAGACCGATGCGTTCCGGCGGGCTGGGCGGAGGCGCAGCTATCGCGCGATGACCATGGTGACGACGCTGGCGCCGTGCTGGTACTGCTCAGGGCTGGTACGGCAGTTCGGGTTCAAGCGGCTGATTGTGGGCGAGAGCGAGACCTTTCAGGGTGGATTGGCCTGGCTGCGCGAGAACGGGGTCGAGGTTGTCGACCTGCGGTCAGATGCGTGCCGCGAATTGCTGGCCGGGTATATCGCTGAGCATCCCGAGGTATGGAACGAGGATATTGGGGAATAGGTTCGAGGTTCTCGGTTTGAGGTTCGGGTTGGGGTGCGAGGGGCAAGCTGTCAGTGCTTCGCGGTACGTGTTGCGTTGAAGCGGCGGCGCAGAGGGTGAGCTCGGGGGCCGGAGGAGGAAGGCATGCCCCAGGGGCTGAAGCCCCTGCACTCTCCTTAGTTGAGAAGGCCAAGCCTGAAGGCTTGGCGTACCTAGAAGCATTGTCCTCGGGCGGGGTGGGAACTGCGATGGGCTCGGGGGATGCGGTGGTCTCGGGCGGTTCCGGCTTGGCGGTGAGAGACTCGAAGAATTCGGACTCTTCGGGGGCTTCGACGAAATCGTCGACCTCGCAGGTGCGACCGGGCGGGGCGATGTCGCAGTTGCCTTCGGGGATGCTTGACCAACTCTCCTTGTAGAGGTCGCGGACGACTTGGGCGGGATGGCGCACGTTGCGCAGGCGACGAGCGTTGGCGGAGGCGAGATAGAGGCCCTGGAAGAGGGCGTAGGCGCGCTTCTCAGTGATGCATTCGGTGGCGAGGGCGTTGACGACGCTGGATATGGCGATCTGGATTGACTCGGCGTCCTCGAGTTCGGAGAGATGGATGTACATGCCGCTCTCCACGCGGTGTGGATAGAGGTAGGTCTTGTCGCGATAGGGGTCCTGGCTGCGGTGCAGGCGATTGTGGAAATAGCAGAAAACCCCTCCGGAGAGGGCGACTGCGTGGCACTGGAGGCCGTTGGTTTTGATGTGGCGGCAGAGGTCGACTTGCATGGGTGCTCCTTGGGTGCCCCCCGGGGGGGGGGTGCGGCTAAGTGGTTTGTTTTCTTATATGGTTTGGTAAATATAAGAAAATGGGTTGGTTGCGGGCGGCGAATAAGAAAACAGGCGGGTTAAGTGCGAAAGGCCCAGCCGCGGGGCTGAGCCTTTCTGTTTACTGCTTACTTGTTAAGTATAGCACGTTGACCATAACTCATCTGCATCGATTTTTACGTTTGGAATGAGGGAGATGGGTGGTTTGGGGGCTTGACAGTGTTTTTTGGGGTGGGGGAGCGACCCCCTCAACTGAAACAGAGCAGGAAAGCGCAGTTTTCATGGGAATGGAGGCGTTTGGATGCGGCCATGCTGAGACGCGGCTATGGGCGCCGGGGTGAGGGCCGGCCTATGTGGGGTGGGTGATGCAGGGAGGAAGACTAGAGCGGCTCTGTGCTTGACAACTCAGGCACTTAGGCTAAGAATCTCTGTACTCCGGGGCTCCAACAAGAAAAATGAGGTCGAGCGGGCCACCTATTCCTGACTTGATGGAGGTTTTGTGCGCATCACTTCCTCTTGCCTTTTTTCTTTCTCTCTGGCCTGCTCGCTTTGCCTGGTTCTCAGCGGTTGCTCGTTGAGCGCGCCCAGTGCGCCGACGCCGGCGGCTGGACTCGCGATACAAGGCACGGTCCACGGCGGGCAGAACCCAATTGTGGGTGCTCAGGTGTACCTGTTCGCGGCGGGTTCCGGGGTCTTCACGCCCAATGCCAGCGGTTATGGGAATGCGTCGGTATCGCTGCTGAACAGCAGCGGGTTGAACACGGCGGAAGATACGACCCCGAGCGACGCTACCTTTGACGACTATTACGTGTCCTCGGGCGCGGGCGGCACGTTCAGCATCTCAGGCGATTACACCTGCACGGGCGGACAGCAGGTGTACCTGTACGCGGTGGGCGGGAATACGGGGTCGGGTCCGAACTCGGCGGCCGGGCTACTGGCGGCGCTGGGCACCTGTCCGGGGACTGCGGGCTCGCTGGGCAATACGTTTGCGTCGGGACTTTTCGTCACTATGAACGAGGTGTCGACGGTCGCAGCTGCGTATGCGCTCGCCGGTTTTGCGACGGACGCGGTGCATGTATCCAGCTCGGGAACAGCACTGGCGCAGACGGGACTTGCGAACGCATTCTTGAATGCAGGGAACATGGAAGCGCTTTTGACCGGGGTGGCGCTGACGACGACGCCTGCGGGCAACGGAACCGTGCCCCAGGCCACCCTCTATACGCTGGCGAACATTCTGGCGAGTTGCGTGAATTCGACGGGGTCGACTTCCACTGCCTGCACCACGCTGCTGAATGACGCAAAGTCGGGCGGCAGCGCAGGCGCCGTTCCGACGGACACGGCGACCGCGGCGATCAACATCGCGCACAACCCGGGGGCCAACATCATGGCGCTCTATGCGCTGGGATTGCCGTCGCCGCCCTTCTCTCCTGCTCTCACCGTTCAGCCCAACGACTTCACCATCGCTATCTCCTACAGCGGCGGCGGCTTGAATTCACCCGTTCCCATTGCTATCGACGGCACCGGCAACGTGTGGGTAGGCAATACAGCAACCGGCGCTAACACTGTCAGCGAGTTCAGCCCCGTCGGCGGGCCCGTCACCGGCTCGCCCTTTTCCGGCGGCGGAATCGTCGACCCCTACAGCATCGCCATCGACAAATCCGGCAATGTCTGGACCGCGAACGTAACTCCAGACAGCCTCAGCGAACTGCATTCCAACGGGATGCCGATCTCCACCTCTGCCGGTTACACCCTCGGGGGCCTGAACGCCCCTTACGACATCGCCTTTGATCAGCTTGGCAACGTCTGGGTGGTGAACAACGTTGGCACCAGCCTTAGCGAGTTCAGCTCCACCGGCTCGCCCCTTACCACTTCCACCGGCGATACCGGCGGCGGGCTCTTCAATCCTATTTCCCTTGCCATCGACGCGGCGGGCGATATCTGGGTAACCAATAGCATCACTCTGGGCTCTCTGAGCGAATTCCACTCCGCCGGCGTGTCTCCCGGTTCGCCGATTTCCACTTCGAACGGCGATACCGGCGGCGGTCTGAATGATCCGTGGGGCCTGGCCATCGATGGCTCAGGCAACGTCTGGGCTGTCAACAGTGGAACGGGCGCGAACAGCATTAGCCTGTTTGGCGCCTCCGGTTCGCCCACCACCACGTCCACGGGATACACGGGCGGCGGCCTGAACGTCCCCGAGGGGATCGCTATCGATGGCGCCGGCAACGTCTGGGTGGCGAACCGCGGCGGCACAGGCACCTCTCCGCCCTACCCGCCCAGCACCATCAGCGAGTTCAACTCCTCCGGTACCGCGATCTCGCCCTCGACCGGCTACCAGGCCGGCTTGAGCCTCTCCCTTTGCATCGCTGTCGATGGCTCCGGAAATGTCTGGGTACCGAATGCCGCGCTCAACACCGTTACCGAGTTCGTCGGGGGGGGCGCGCCGGTGGTTACGCCCATGGTCGCCAACCTCTTAAGTCCTTACGGCTTGCACGCCGTCAATAGACCCTGATTTGGCGGCGGGAGGTGAGCAGGGAGATGGTTAGGCCGAGGGCGAGGTAGGCGAGGTAGAGGTAGGGGAGGATGTTGTAGGGCGGCGGGATGGGCTCGCCGGTATAGAGGGTCCCGGCCATGGCCAGCAGCATGGCGACGGCAGCGGCGGCGGCCAGAATGAGCGCGGCAGGGGTGAGCTGGGCGCGGCGGCGGAGGTAGATGGGCAGCGCGGCGGCGACCAGGAAGTAGACGGTGATGAATCCGTAGACCGAGAGCGAGCCCATATAGCCGTAGATGTCCATGCCGCTGACTCGGCGGGCGGTGAGGGCGAGGGAGAGCATGAGGACGACCAGGGCGACGGCGAGGACGGCGATGTGCGGCGTCTCGTGGGTGCGGTGGGCGCGGCCGAGGGGTGCGGGCGCGAGGCCGTCGTGGGCCATCTTGAGCAGGACGCGGGCGGCGGCGGTGATGCAGGCGAGGACGCAGGCGAACATGCTGACGAAGGCGCCAACGTCGATAAGCCGCCCGAAGATGGGGATGTGGGCGAGGGTGCTGAGCGCTCGGAAGGGAGCTTGCGAGGTGCCGAGGTCCTGATGGATCTGGCGGAAGCCGAGGACTTCGGTGTAGCAGCAGGTGAGGAAAAGGAAGCCGCAGAGGATGGCGGACTGGATGACCGCTCGGGGGATGGTGCGGAGAGGATTGCGGGCTTCGTGGCCGAGGGTGGTGGCGGATTCGAAGCCGACGAAGCTGAAGAGAGCGAGGATGACGCCGAGACGGACTCCGGAGGGAGTGACGGCGCGGAGCGTGGCCTGGGGGACGTCGAGCTTGAGGCCGGTCTGGAAGATGAGAGCGAGGATGACCAGGGCGATCATGGAGACGGAGGTGGCTTCGATCCAGAGCATGAGGCGGGCGGAGGCCTGGACGTCTCGATAGGCGAACCAGGTGGCGGCGGCGGTGGGAACGATGGCGAGTAGCGGAGCGGGGACGGCGCGGATGGCGGGGATGATGACTTCAGCGTAGTTGATGAAGCCTCCGACACAGGAGACGGCACCGGCGGTGTAGGCGAGCAGGAGCGCCCAGCCGGCGGTGCGTCCGCCGAGAGCGGGGAGCGAGTCGGTGGCGTACTTGTAGAGCGAGCCGGGAGAGGCGGAGGTGCGGGCGAAGCGGGCGATGCAGAGAGCCATTAGGAGTGTGGCTCCGCAGGCGAGCGAGTAGGCTAGCCAGGTTCCGTTGCCGGCGAGCGCGAAGACCAGCGGGACGGTGAGCGCGGGCGAGGTGGTGGGCGCGATGGCGGAGACGGACTGCGAGAGAGTTTCGAGCGGGGAGAGGATGTTGTGGCGGAGGCCGGAGTCGCGGGGAGAGGCTTCGTCGGGGGTGAGAAGCTCGAGCGGCATGGGCGGCTCCGGTGGTGATGAGGTGGGTTATTCGTAGGGTATCGCAAGATCGGGCAAAGCGAATCACAGAGGACGCGGAGGAAGTGAGAGAGCACAGAGAGGATGAGAGGTGAATCAGTGTTAGGCGCCTCGCGTGGCCTCGATTCGGGGTAGACTCTTCGGAAGCCTTGAAAATGGCAGAGGACGACTCCATCCCGGTTGGGTCCGGTGAGCCGGAGACTGCGGCGGCTGCCGAAGACTCGGCGGCTGAACCTGTGGACGCTGCGGCGGTGCGGGCAGAGACGGCGGAGGTTGGCGAGGACGGCAACGAGGAGACGCCTGTGATTGATGTGCATGCGGCGCACGGTGGGATTCATACGTGGAGGGATTTCTGGATTCACCTGGGGACGATCACGCTCGGGCTGCTGATTGCGATCGGGTTGGAGCAGAGCGTGGAGTGGGTGCATCACCTGCACCAGCGGCATGATCTGGAGGCGTCGCTGCTAGCGGAGTGCAAGGTCAATAAGGACAGGGCGGAGGCCGACTTCTCCGGCTACGACGACCTGATGATGTGGTTGCTGGGACTGCACCGGGATATCGGGAAGATGCTGGCGACCGGGGGCAAGGCGAACCTGCCATACCGGGAGCTACGCTATCGCCCGCGGCTGCAAGAAGGAGTAGTCACGACGGGCGGTCCAGGGTCCCTTGTGACCGCTGTGTGGGACACCGCCAATGCAGACAACCGGCTGGCTCTTTTGCCGGAGGATGAGGCGCACGCTTACTCCTTGCTGTATCACGTGCAGGCAGCGCACTATGAAGATCTCGTTATCCGGGCGGGTGACGCGCACACGCGGCAGACGGCGTTCGAAGCGCAGTTTGCGGATACAGGAACGCCGACTACGCCGGTGCTGGGAAGGATGAGCGCTGCGGAGCTGAAGGAATACGATGCACTGGTGATGCAGACCTTTGCGGCGATGCGAGGTGCGAAGGGAGGGCTCCGGCTGGTGTACGGAACCAACGATGCGGTGATTCAGGGGCTGTACGATGCAGCTTCGAGACTACGCACGGCACATGCAGCTAGAGGTGTAACTGCGGATGACTTCACCAAGATGGAGCAGGAGATCGATGCGGAGGACGCGGCGCGGGACAAGGCCGGAGCGAAGGTGGCGAGGCCTGGTGGGAGCGGCAAATGATGGGGCAATGAAGGGTGCGGATCGGTACACTGGATATGGGGCTGAGAGGTTCGGATCGCGGTCGTGAGTTGAGCGAACCGCAGTTTCTTCGACTGCGCCTCTCGCGATGCGAGAGGCTTCGCTCAGGATGACAGTTTTGTGGGGGTCAATTTAGACCATTAACGACAACATCGACCGCGATGAGCTTATCCGCGGTCAGAGGGATAAGGCAGGATGACGAAGGCAATTGAGGGTGGGGCGGGGGAGAGGCAGAAGCAGATTCCCTTTGGGAATGACAAAGCACTTCGTGCGGTTCTCGACGCTTCGCGTAAAGGGCAAGGGGACGGTGGGACGGAGGCGGAGGCGAAGCTGGAGCGGCTGCAGAAGATATTGGCGGCGGCGGGAGTGGCGAGCCGGCGGAAGGCGGAGGAGATCATCCTGGCCGGGCGGGTGCAGGTGAACGGCACCACGATCGCTGAGTTGGGGACGAAGCATGATGCGGAACGCGACCATATCCGGGTGGATGGGAAGCTGCTGAAAGGGCCGGAGCGGCAACGGTACTACATGCTGAACAAGCCGCGGGGGTATGTGACCACGCTGGACGATCCGCAGAAGCGGGCTACGGTGATGGACTTGATGATGAAGCCCAAGGCCGGGCCACATGGGGACCGGGTAAGGCTGTATCCGGTGGGTCGGCTGGATTACTTGTCCGAAGGCTTGCTGCTGATGACGAATGATGGGGAGTTGGCGAACTCGCTGTCGAAGGCGGCGGCGGGGGTGGAGAAGACGTACCTGGTGAAGGTGAGCGGGGTTCCTCCCGATGCGGGGCTGGACCAGATCCGGCGGGGGATCGTGATCGACCGGGGAAGGCTGGATGAGGTGCGGGCGGGGCGGAGGGACCGGATTGTGACCGCCCCGGCGAAGGTGGAGATGGTGCGGGGTGGGGACAATCCCTGGTACGAAGTGACGCTGACCGAGGGGCGGAACCGGCAGTTGCGGAAGATGTTCGAGGAGATTGGGCACCATGTGGAAAAGATCCGGCGGATTGGGTACGGGGCGCTGCGGCTGGATGTTCCGCCGGGCGAGTTTCGCGAACTGACCATGGGTGAGGTGATGGCTCTGGAACGGGCGGCCAAGGGAAAGAAGGTGGTTCCGAAGAAGAAGTTGCCGGAGTTTGCGCAGTTGAAGGCGCCGGGGAAGAAGGCAAAGAGAGGTTCGAGGTGGGAGTTGGGTCGGGTGGGTGGCAGAGCGGGGTGACTTTGTGGTGAATCACCCGAAATGGGGTTTGACGAAGGTAGGCTAATGAGCCTAGAAATACCTGCGGCCTGAATTACCGCGGGATTTTAATGCGGCTGTGCAAGACGAAATCGGGTCTGATGCATCCAAATAGAATGAGCAGCCGACAAGAGATTTCGGGTGCGAATCCAGGAAGCATCTGGAACTGGAGGCGTACGGTTCTTTGGCGGGAGTGAAAGTGCAACTGTAGAACCCCTTTGGGCGTCAGAGAGAAGGGCGAAACGGGAACGGCGAACACGATGCAACGGACAGCAAAGGAGCAACACACAGTGGCAATTGAAAAGGCAACATTTGGAGCTGGATGTTTTTGGGGCGTAGAAGCCCGATTTGCAGAGCTGCCGGGAGTACTGGACACGGCGGTCGGATATGAAGGCGGAGACCTCGAGCATCCGACATACAAGGAGGTTTGCACCGACCGAACTGGCCATGTGGAGGTAGTGGACGTAACCTTCGATCCGTCTCGAGTGAGCTATGACGCGCTGCTGGATGCGTTTTTCGCGCTGCACGATCCGACGCAGGTGAACCGGCAGGGACCCGACTGGGGCTCGCAGTACCGGAGCGTGATCTTTGCGCGATCGGACGAGCAGATGCAGCAGGCGAAGGCGAAGATCGATGAGTTGAATGCGTCAGGCGCGTTTCGCAAGCCGATTGCGACCAAGGTGGAAGCGGCGGCGACCTTCTGGAAGGCAGAAGAGTACCACCAGCGGTATCTGGAGAAGCGCGGGATGGTGCACTGCCATATCTAGGTTCGAGGTTCTAGGTTCGAGGTTCGAGGGGCGGCGGCCGCATTGGATGCGGCCGCCGTTGCTGCGTTTTTTGGGTTCAATTCCCGGCGGAGCGCGGCGCTGACAGTGGGGGCGCGGCTAGACTTTGCGGATGGGGCCGGGGTATTTTGCGACCTGGCGGTCGGTGGTGAGGAGGGTGATGCCTTCGACGGTGGCCTGGGCGATGAGGATGCGGTCGAAGGGGTCTTTGTGGAGGGGCGGCAGGGACTGCGTGGCGACGGCGTGCTCGCTGGTGATGGGGAGTTCGAGGTAGCCGTTCTGAAGCAGTGCCCGGCGGAAGGTGAGGGGTTCGACGCGGAGGGTAGGGTTAGTGCGCGAAGTTTTGATGGCGACTTCCCAGATGCTGGCGGCGCTCACGTACAGCTCGTTTGCAGGGTCGGTGAGTAGTGCTGAAGCAGCCTTCGGTAGCCGATGCGGATGGTCGTAGGCCCAAAGCAAGAGGTGAGTGTCGATCAGTAGTTTCACTCGTCGTCACCGCTCCCATAGAACATCTCCTCAATCTCCTTCTGCATCATGGTGTCGAAGTCGTCGGGGATTTTGGAGGTTCCGTCTCCGAAGCCGATGCGACGTTGCTTCTTGGGCTCAGGAGCGTCGATGGCGACGACGCGGACCATGGGCTTGCCGGCTTTGGCGATAATGAAGGGTTCTCCCTTTACCGCTTTCGCGATGAGCTTCGAGAGATTCGTTTTGGCTTCGTGGATGTTGACGCTTTTCATGGGGTCTGCACCGGACTTAGTCCACTGGACTTAGTCTACCACAACGAAAAAACTAGATGGCGGTGGCGAGGGTTACGGCGAAGAGGTTGGCGGGGTCGGTGAAGGTGCGGGTGGGGATGAAGTTGGCGGCGCAGAGCAGGTTGGAAATTGCGGTGGGGGTGAATTTGTAGCTGTTTTCGGTGTGGATGGTTTCGCCGGGGGCGAAGCGGAGGGTGATGGCTGCGCCGGAGGAGTTTGCAGGAATGTTGGCGGTCTGCGCGGCGAGCGATTCCAGATAGATTTCGATGCGGGAGTGGGTGGGGTTCCAGAGGGCGCGGTGGAGGAAGCGGTCGGGGCGGAAGTCGGCGCCGAGCTCGCAGTTGAGGCGGGCGAGGATGTTGCGGTTGAAGGCGGCGGTGATGCCGGCCGAGTCGTTGTAGGCGGCGAGGAGGGTGGCGATGGATTTGGCTGGACCAGAGACTTGGCCATTGGCGCCGGGCATGGGGGCGAGGTCGGCGCCGAGGAGGAGGGCGTCGCCGGGAGCGAGTTCGGAGCGGAGACGGGTGAGGATCTGGCGAGCTTCGGCGGGGGAGAAGTTACCGATGCTGGAGCCGATGTAGAGGGCAAGAATGCGGGTCGGGACGCGGGCGTGGAAGGGGCGTTCGATGCGGACGGTGTCGGTGATGTAGTTGGCGATGCGTGGGCGGACTGTGACGCTGGGGATGGTGAGCTCGATCTGGGCGCGGGCCTCGTCGAGGGCGGTGGGGGAGATGTCGATGGGCTGGTAGAGGACGTGCGGCTGGAGGCGGGTGAGGGCGCGGAGGAGGATTCCGGTTTTGGAGGCGGTGCCGGCGCCGAGTTCGGCGATGGTGAGGGGGGAGTTGGGAGTTGGAGGTTGGAGGTTGGAGGTTGAAGACGTGACGAGGTCGAAGATTTCGTTGGCGTGGGCGGCGAAGAGGGCGCGCTCGGTGCGGGTGAGGTAGTACTCGGGGAGGGTGGTGATTTGTTCGAAGAGGCGGGAGCCGGGGGCGTCGTAGAAGAGCCAGGGCGGGAGGGACTTCGGGGTGGCCGTGAGGCCGCGGCGAGCGGCGTCGGCGACGGGGTGGGTGAGGGCGAGTTGGGCGACGTCGAAGACAGCGGCGGCAGCGGTCACGGGGCTCTCGGGTCGGGTGAAGTGGCTTCGGAGTTGGATGCGGGCCGGGGGTGGGGCGACGGATTAAAAAGCGAATCGCAGAGAATGACAATTCCCACTATGAGGGGTCGCGGGCTAGGCGGAGGCCGGAGAACTGCCAGCGGGTGGCGGGGGGGAAGAAGTTTCGGTAGGTGGGGCGGATGTGGGTGGCGGGAGTGACGCAGGAGCCGCCGCGGAGGACCATTTGCGAGGACATGAACTTGCCGTTGTATTCGCCGAGAGCGCCGGGGAGGGGGTGGTAGCCGGGGTAGCCGAGGTAGGCGGAGGCGGTCCACTCCCAAACGTCGCCATAGATTTGCTGGAGGCCGGGGAGGGATGAGGCTCGGGTGGGATGGAGTGCGTTGGATTCGAGGAAGTTGGCGGGGGTGGCGGTCCTGTGAGCGTTTGCCGGGGTACTGCTCCCGCCCACGATAGGCTCGCCGCGCTCGCCGATCATGGGGCACCCGACGGTGGTGGCGGCAAATTCCCATTCGAATTCGGTGGGGAGGCGGGTGCCGGGGTCGCGGCGGGCGGCCCAGCGGGCGTAGGCATCGGCCTCGAAGAAGCTGAGGTGACAGACCGGGGTTTCGGAGAGGTCTTCCAAGGGCTGCCAGCCGCGCAGGGTGAAGATGCGCCAGCCGGAAGCGGTTGCGGGCGAGCGCTGCCAGTAGAGCGGGGCCTGCCAGGCTTGTTCGCGGAGGGTGGTCCAGCCGTCGGAGAGCCATAGTTCGGGGCGGGTGTAGCCGTTGTCGTCCATGAAGGCGAGATACTCCGCGCAGGTGACGGGGCGAGTGGCGAGGGAAAACGGGGCGATAAAGGCGGAGTGGCGGGGGGTTTCGTTGTCGAAGGAGAAGTCGTCGGTGGAGTTGGGGGAGAAGCCGATCTGGGTTAGGCCGGGGGCGAAGGTGAGCCAGTCGAGGGGTGGGGCGATGGCGTCGGATGCGGGAGTGGCGGCGGGCTCGCGGTAGGCGGGGTGGAGCGGGTTGGTGAAGAGGGCGTGCTTGATGTCAGTGGCGATGAGTTCCTGGTGCTGCTGCTCGTGGTGGAGGCCTAGGGTGATGCGGCGGGTGGCTTCGGGGTTGGGGGTGGACTCGAGCAGGCGGGCGATGGCGGCATCAACGTGGGTGCGGTAGGCCAGGATGTCTGCGAGCGGCGGGCGGGAGAAGCTGGCGCGGAGGCTCTTGGCGGGCATGTCGCCGAGGGAGTTGTAGTAGGAGTTGAAGAGCCAGTGGAAGTCGGGGTGGAAGTCGCGGTAGGCGGGGAGGAATTCGCGGAGGACGAAGGTCTCGAAGAACCAGGTGGTGTGGGCGAGATGCCACTTGGCGGGGCTGGCCTCCGCGCAGGACTGGACCATAAGGTCCTCTGGCGAGAGCGGTGCGGTGAGGTCGAGCGAGGCGGCGCGGACGGCGTGGTAATGGGTAAGGAGTGCGGAGCACTCTGCGGGGGCGGCGGCCGTGCGAGTGGGGGTGTGGCGGGGGGCTTGGGTGGGCATGCTCCGGAGGCTCCTTCTGCGTAAAGGTAAGCACTTTCGATGCGGGCCGGGGGTGGGCAGTTGCAGAACTGGTAGAGCGCATATTACACGAAACGCTGCGCTGCCTGTTTGTATGGGACGGTGGCGGTGCGGGAGTGGATTGGGGGATTTGGGAGGTTGAGAAAGAGACTAACCCCACGATAGGCGCGTGAAACCGCGCCGATCATGGGGCACCCGGTTCAGGATTCGAGGGCGTCGTTGACGTCGCGGACGAGGTTGCGGAGGTAGCTGCGGCGATTGAGGAGGGCAACCATGGCATCGCGGGCGGCGGCTTTGGCCTTGGGGTCATTGGCGTCGACAGCCGAGTCCCACCGGGTGTGGAGGGTGGCGAGGTCGGCGTCGGTGGCGGCTAGCTTGGCGTCGAAGTCGGCTTTGGCGGCGACGAGTTCGCGGCGGAGTTGGGGGTCGTCGTCACCCATTTTTTTGGCGGCGCGCATCTCTTCGAGCTGCATGTTGAGTTCGAAGGCCTCTTCGAGGAGGTCCTCGGGGACGACCTGCTTCTTGGCGGTTCCGGAGGTGCGGGCCGCGGCGGTGGCGGCGGAGGACTGCTCTTCCATCTCGATGCCTTCGAGCTTGAGGAGATAGGCGGTGCGGGCGATGGGGTCCTTGAGGGTGCGGTAGGCGTCGTTGAGGCGGGAGGACTCGGCCAAGGCGGCTTGTTGGGATTCGGGTGATTGGGAGGCAAAGCGGTCGGGGTGAAGGCGGCGGGAGAGGGCGTAGAAGGACTTCTCGAGGGCTCGGGTGTCGAGCGTGAGGTGGGGTGGGAGGGAGAAGATGGCGAAGTAGGTGGGGGTAGCGTCGGGGCTCATGCAGTCTCAGACTATCTGAATAAGGCGGACGATGCGGGTTAGATCGGTACCCGGGTTAGCGACGTCACAAAATGAATTCCGGGCACGGTCAGCTTGTGCAGATGAATGTCGTTGGTAATAAAGAGTTCCACGCCAGCAGCGGCTGCGCAGCTCAATTGAATGGCGTCCGGCGGCTTGATAGCGGGATTGACGCGAAGCGCGGCATAGATGTCGGCAGCCGCATTGTCAAAGGGGACAACCGTACTCGTTCTGCGAATGGCCTCGCGATAGCGCTCTGCGAGGCCGACATTGTTAACTTTGCGCGGCCCGACCTGCACCTCGCCGAGAGTCATCGTGGAAGTGATCAGTTCGTCTCCACGTTCGGTCATTCGCTTCCGAAGCGCCTGAGTCGGTTCAAGGAACTCCGCATTTCGTTCAAAAAGATAGATGAATAGGTTTGTATCCCAGAATATACGGCTCACTCCGCATCACTCCAGCCGGCGCGCAAGCCGGCAACGTAAGCATCTGCGTCTTTGCCGTTCCAGATCTCACTTCCACTGCCAATCAAGTCGAGGAGGGGATCTTGCGAAGACATTGCGGCAGTGTTCTGCTTCCGCCTCTGTTCGTACCATTGCCGAAGATACGCATATTGCGCAGGAAGTTTGTCCCATTCGGGATGTGTGGGAGCTCCTCTGCGTGCGGGATGAGGCTGATCTTCCCAATCGTGGAAGATTCGCCTGTGGCTGTCACGGGTTGCGTGCAACATGCAGCTACGGTTCGGCTGAGGCTTAGATTCGGCGACGCAGTGCTGCAGAACATGCTGCCGGATGCTCTTCTCCGTTGCTTTCGTCAGATGATGTTTCAGAACCGAGTTCACGATCTCTTCGTTGGTGAACTGCGCCTGGCTGGGGCGACTGTAGTGAAGAAGGGCCACCCCTATCCACACTGCGTCCGCGGCGCTAAGGTCAAAGCAATTCTCCTGATCTCGCTCTCTGTATTCTGCGGGCTCGGTCGCGTGGAGTTCCGATTGCATCGTTTTTACCCTCATGAATGATACTAGTGGAGGGGCAGATCGCATGTCAATACTAAAAATAATTAGTATTTTAGGTGGAGAAGGAGGAGCCGCAGCCGCAGGATTTGGTGGAGTGGGGGTTGATGAAGTTGAAGCCCTGGCGCATGAGGGTCTCTTCGTAGTCGAGGATCATTCCGCTGAGGTAGATGAAGCTCTTGGGGTCGACGAAGATGCGGATTGGGGGGGCGTCCGCGGCTGTGGGGTCGAGATGGGTCTGGGGGAAGGCGTAGACGCGGTCGCGGTCGCGGGGCTGGGTGTCGAAGCGGATGTTGTAGCTTAGGCCGGAGCAGCCGCCTCCGGTGATGCCGAGGCGGAGGCCTCCGGCGTCGGGGGCGATGCCTTCCTTGGCCATGGCGACGCGGATGCGCTTGAGGGCGCGGACGGTGAGTTGGATGGTGCGGGAGGCTTCGGTCTCGCCTTCGGGAAGGAGGGTGGGGGAAGGCGGGGCCGCGGCGACCGTGGGGGCGGCTACGGCGCCTTTGGGGGTTTCGGTTTGGAGGGTGACCATGGACATGACGTGCTGGCTTTCTATCGGGCCTTTAGCGCGGGCCTTCAGCCCGCAGTCTATCTGCGCACCCAAACCTGGGGCGATGCCCCAGGCTAGGATATCGCGCGCCTTCAGCGCTGGTGGGGCGGTCGCCCCCGCCATTCAGCGCCTGCTGCCAAATACCGAGATTCTGGCTTCGCCAGAATGACGATTCAAATTGGGCGACGGCCGAGAAGATTGCGCGCGGGCCGGCGTTTAGTGGGCGGCGGCGGTTGCTGGGGCGGGTGCGGCCTCGGTGACGTTGTTCTTCTGCTTCCAGTCGCCGATGGCGGCGCGGATGGCGTCTTCGGCGAGGACGGAGCAGTGGATTTTGACCGGCGGCAGCGAGAGCTCCTTGACGATGTCGGTGTTGGAGATGGTGAGGGCCTCGGCGACGGTCTTGCCCTTGACCCACTCGGTGGCGAGGGAGCTGGAGGCGATGGCCGAGCCGCAGCCGAAGGTCTTGAACTTGGCGTCCTCGATGACCTGGGTCTCGGGGTTGACCTTGATCTGGAGGCGCATCACGTCGCCGCACTCGGGCGCGCCGACCAGGCCGGTGCCGACTTCGGACGAACTCTTGTCGAGGGTGCCGACGTTGCGGGGGTGTTCGTAGTGGCTGAGTACCTTGTCGCTGTATGCCATGATGTTTTCTCCTAGGACGTGGCTGTTAGTTAGATGTTGGTCTGGAACTTTGGGTGCTTCCTTGAATTCTGACCTCAGGGGCTGAAGCCCCTTTCTTCCCGGTACTTTACGGCACGGCTGAAGCCGTGCCCTTAACGAAACCAAATGCTATTTCGCTCCTCCAAGGTTGAGCAAGTGCGATTCGGGTGAGGCGCGGTAGGTTTCCATGCGCTGGTCGCGTTGGGTTTTGCGGAGTTTGCCGATGCGGACCCCCCAGGCGGTGAAGAGGGGGATGGCAACGACCTCACACATTATCGTTGTGAAGCCGACCGTCCAGTTCGCTCCGAAGTTGAGGATGATGGCTGCGGGCGCGATGACGAATGCCAGCAGGAAGATGGAGACCATGAGGGCCATTTCGCGCCGGATTGTGGATTGGATCGTGGTCATCATGTGCCTAATTCCAAAGTGCGAACTACGGGGATTCTTCGCTTCGCTCAGAATGACAAACGGTAAAACCAAATACAGAGATTCTGAGCTGCGCTCAGAATGACGACTTCAAATGCATCAGTGGGCGGCCCATTCGATCTTGGTTAGGTCGATGCCTTCCTTGACCATTTCGTAGAGCGGGGAGAGCTCGCGGAGTTTGAGGACTACGTCGATGATTTTGTCGGCGACGTAGTCGACTTCGGCCTTGGTATTGAAGCGGCCGAGGCCGAAACGGATAGAGCTGTGGGCGATCTCGTCGCCAAGGCCGAGGGCCTTGAGGACGTAGCTGGGTTCGAGCGTGGCCGAGGTGCAGGCCGAGCCAGAGCTGACGGCGATGTCGTTGATGCCCATGAGGAGCGATTCGCCTTCGACGTAGACAAAGCTCATGTTGAGGTTGCCGGGCAGGTGGTGCTCCATGTTGCCGTTGACCTGGGTGTAGTCGAGCGCGTTCTCGAGTTTGTTCTTGAGGTAGTCGCGAAGGGCTTGTTCGCGCTTCGCTTCTTCGGCCATTTCGGCGCCGGCGATTTCGCAGGCTGCGCCGAGGCCGACGATGCCGGGGACGTTGAGGGTGCCGCTGCGCATGCCGCGCTCGTGGCCTCCACCGTTGATCTGCTCGGTGATCTGGACACGGGGGTTGCGGCGGCGGACGTAGAGGGCACCGACGCCCTTGGGGCCGTAGAGTTTGTGGGCGCTGATGGAGAGGATGTCGATGTTATCGGCCTGGACGTCGACGGGGATCTTGCCGACGGCCTGGACGGCGTCGGTGTGGAAGAGGACGCCCTTCTCGTGACAGATTTTGCCGATTTCACGAATGGGCTGGATGACGCCGATTTCGTTGTTGGCGTACATGATGGTGACGAGGATGGTCTTGTTGGGGCCTTCGGTGACGATGGCGCGGCGGAGGTCGTCGAGGTCGATAAGGCCGTCGGCGGAAACGGGCAGGTAGGTGACGACGAAGCCCATCTTCTCAAGCTTCTTGCAGGTGTCGAGGACGGCCTTGTGCTCGGTGACCTGGGTGATGATGTGGTTGCCGCGCTCGCGGTACATCTCGGCGACGCCCTTGATGGCGAGGTTGTCGGACTCGGTGGCGCCGGAGGTGAAGATGATCTCCTTGGAGGTGGCGTTGATGAGCTTGGCGACCTGCTCGCGGGCGGCGTCGACGGCCTTCTCCGCCTCCCAGCCGAACTGGTGGTTGCGGCTGGCGGCGTTGCCGAACTTGCCGGTGAAGAACGGCATCATGGCTTCGAGCACGCGGGGATCGAGCGGGGTGGTGGCGTGGTTGTCCATGTAGAGCGGCAGATGCACGCCCTGGGGCAGCGGGGTGGCGGAGTGGGTGATGACGACGCCAGTCGAGTTGGTGCCTGGGACCGCGCCGTTACTGCTGCCGTTTTCAGTGCTCATTTTGGTGCTCCTCCGTGGGTCTTGCTCCAGGGGCTAAAGCCCCGAAGATTCTCGCCGAACTTGAGACCCGAGGCTAAAGCCTCGGGGTACCTTAAGACAGGTGCCCTAAGACAGGTGCCTTAGGACGGGCTGGGTGCCTTAGGACAGGATGAGTGCCCTAAGACAGGATGGTGACCAAGCCGCCGCCGACGGCAGCGTCGGCTGCGTGTGCGGCGTCGGACATTTCGGCCAGGTCGCTGATGTAGATGTTGCTGAGTAAGTCCTTGATGGAGTCGTTGACCTTGCGCAACGGTTCTTTGATGGTGCAATGTCCGGCGAGGTCGCAGGCGCCGTGAATGGTGATGCAACTGGTGATGAAAAGCGGGCCGTCGATGGCGCGAATCACCTCGAAGGCTGAGATCTGGGACGCGGGCCGGGCCAGCGCGTAGCCGCCGTTGGTGCCGGCGTGGGAGACGAGCAGGCCGGCGCGGGCGAGGGTCTGGAGGATCTTGGCCAACAGGGGCGGCGGGATGTGGTAGGCCTGGGCGATGTCCTTTGCGCTTTGGGCGACGGGGGTTGGCCCGGTGGACTGCTCGGCGAGGTACTTGAGCGCCATGAGACCGTAGTCGGCTTTTTTGGTCAGACGCAGCATAGTGGGCTCTCTTGACGGCGGAAGGCAGGTAATCCGGCGGACTTGCCGGGGAAACCTAATCCGACCGTATTGGTCCTAGTTAGTGTACGGCGGGAGTGGGGTGGGTTGCAAGTGCGGTTTGAGCAGGGCGGGCAAGGAGGGTTTGCGGGACGGGAAAGGCGATGGGGCGGGGGGCAGTGCGGGGGGTGCGGCGATGAATCAACGGGGTTTTGCCGGGTTGGGGAGCGGTTTTCGCCAAATTCGCAATTGACAAGATTATTGGGCAAAGGCACACTTTTAGCCAGCCAAAGCTCCTCCTCCCTATGCCGGCATCGTGCAAACATCCGCGAGTTCGCGTCGTCGCCCGCGAGGAAGACGTCGAGTTTGTGGAATGCCAGACGTGCGGCGAGGTGTTCGACGCGGCCGAATTCAAAGACATTTTGAATGAAGACGAGGGCGAAGTTGAGGGCGATGTTGCGTAGAGGCAGTTGTTAGTTGCTGGTTGTTAGTTGAAGGGGCGTCGACGGCGAACTACGGAGATTCTGGCTCTACGAGTCAGAATGACGAGCTAACGGCGAAATGCGGGGGTTCTTCGCTGCGCTCAGAATGACAAGCTAAGAGCTAAGTGCGAAATGCGGGGGTTCTTCGCTGCGCTCAGAATGACAAGCTGAGAATTCTGCGCTGGGAATGACAAGGCAGAACCTGCTATTGGGCGGGTTGGGGCTCGGGGGCGTTGATGCGGCGGAGGACGATCCAGGCGTACTGCGCGGCGGACACCGGGGCAAGGACAGCGATGGCGCGGAGCAGATCGCGGCGCAGTAGGAAATGATCCACGGCGGGCCAGACCTGGTCGACGAGGACGAGGGTGAGGCCCAGGATCTGCACCAGGGTGTTGAGCTTGCCGAGCAGGGAGGGGCGGAAGTCGCGGAGGGTGCCGGTGGCGAAGAGCAGGGTGGAGATGAGCAGGATTCCGAGGTCGCGGCTGAAGACGAGGACGGTGACGTAGCGCGGAACCAGGCCCATGTGAGTGAGGACCAGGAAGAGGGTGCTGAGGAGGAGCTTGTCGGCGATGGGGTCGAGATACTGGCCGAGGACGGTGCGCTGGGAGAGCGCGCGAGCGAGGAGACCGTCGAAGCCGTCGCTGAAGCCGGCGATGACGAAGAGAGTGAATGCGATGTGATAGCGCCCGTCCATGATGGCGATGACGAGAAACGGGATGATGAAGAGCCGCATGAGCGTGAGCAGATTGGGAGCGGCGCGAAACTGGGTGAGAAAAGGCATGGGGTGTGGGCAGACCCAATCGTACGGTATTTTGGGCAGGAATGCCGGATGAGTGCGGGTTTGCCGAGGGGGAAGGTTCGATTTAGACTGGAAGAACGCAGAGGCGCGTAGCTCAGTTGGTTAGAGCGCTTCCTTGACACGGAAGAGGTCAGCGGTTCGAGTCCGCTCGTGCCTACCATTTACCTTTCAAAAAAAGCCAGGCAAGCTGTGGTGGTGACGGCTGCGGTGGCGACCTGTGGCGGGTGCGCTAGGCGGGGTGGTCCAGTTTCTCGACGAAGCGATAGCCGACATGGGCGTCGGTGAGCAGATACTGCGGGTTGGCAGGATCGTCTTCAAGTTTCCGGCGCAGCTGGTGCATGAAGGTACGGAGGTATTCGAGCTCTCCACCATACTCCGGTCCCCAGACCGAGTTGAGCAGGCGGGAGTGCGGGATGGGCCTGCCGGCATAGATCATGAGCTGATGGGTGAGTTCGAACTCCTTGGGCGTGAGATGGACGGGGCGGTTGTTCTTCTTGACGCTGCGGCGCACGGGATCGAGCTCAATTTCTCCGACGCGGAGCACGGTGGCAGCTTCGTCCTGCTGGGGCGCGGAGGCCTTGGCCCAGCGCATGGCGGCGCGGATGCGGGCAGTGAGCTCGCGCAACTGGAAGGGCTTGGTGATGTAATCATCGGCGCCTGCGTCGAGTGCCTCGACCTTGTCGTCTTCGCTGTCGCGCACGGTGAGCATGAGGATGGGAATGCGAGGGAAGAGCCGGCGCATATTCTTGCAGGTGTCGATGCCGGTCATACCGGGCATATTGATATCAAGCAGGACAGCATCGAAGGGGTTGGTACGGACCAGCGAAAGTGCCTCTTCGCCCCGCGCCGCCTCCACGATTCTGAAGCCGAGCTTCTGAAGGGTGGTATGCAGCGCCCGCCGGATGGACATCTCGTCGTCGACAACCAGGATCACTCCAGATTCCATGCCTTAATCCCTCCCACTTGCAGTTTTGGCATTGACAGGAAAAATGTTGTTCCCTCTTCTTCGCCGCTGATAACCCATACGTGTCCCTGGTGAGCTTCCGCGGCCTTCTTGACGATAGACAAACCGACGCCGGTTCCCGGGATCCGCTCCTTGGCGTCGGAGCCGCGATAGAAGCGTTCGAAGACACGTTCGCGGTCCTGCATCTGGATGATTGAGCCGCGACTGCGGACGGAGAGCAGCAGTTCGGAGTTGCTTTCGCGCACGGCGACGTCGATAGGCGTATCCGGCGCGGAGTACTTGGCCGCATTGTCGAGATACTGGGTGAGGATCATCATGAGCAACTCGCGGTCACCCTGCAGCGGCGTGTCCTGCTCCTGGATGGAGAGCTCAATGGGGTGGCCTTTGAGGGTTCCCGACAGGCCGGATACCACATCGTTTACCAGCCTGGAGAGAATGACCGGCTCAGTGCGCAGGGTTACGCTGGATGCTTCGAGCTTGGCGGTCTGGAGCAGGCGGGTGCAGAGCTGATTGAGATTGACGGCCTCCTGATTGATCAATTCGGCGAGCTCTACCTCGGTTTTGTCCAAGGTACCCATTTCCTGGAGGCCGGAGCTAGCAGTGCAAATGACGGTGAGCGGGGTTTTGAAGGCGTGGGCAAGTGCGTCGAGCACGGCTACGCGCAACTGTTCGGTCTGCTTTGCGGTTTCCGCGCGGGCTTCTTTCTCATAGGAGCGATAGCGCTCGAAGGCAATAGCGGCGAGCGACGCGACGGCATTGGTAATGAGGGGATCAACCTCGCCACGAATGGCCATTGCGCCAATGGGCGAGCTGCCAATGCGAATGACACGCTGGGTGGTGCGGATGTCGCGGTCATCTTCGTTTCTATCGGTCAAGTAAGCGGTTTTCGCGATCTGCTGTTCGTCAATGGACCATTCGCCCTGGTGATCGAGGCGGGCAAGATCGGCGTCGAAGATGGCGACGTCGTCGGCTTGAAATATCCGGCGGATAAGTTGCACCAGTTGGGGACCCGGCGGGGTGTGCAGATCAAAGAGCAGGATGCCGCGACTTAGCTCATACAACTTCTTCATCTGAATTCGCTGATAGTTCGCGTCGCGGGCCATTTTTTGTTCGCGGGAGGACAAGCGGCTGACCAACAACGCGCATACCTGAAACGAGACCAGTGCGATCCAGTCCCGGTCATCAGCAACTGTGAAGGAAAAGATTGGGGGAATAAAGAAATAGTTAAGGCAGGAAACTGCAACTAAGGAAACAAAGGTAGCCTGCCAGATTCCATAGGCAAGGGCCACACCTACGACTATCAGGAGATAGACAAAGCCCGCGGTCGACAGCGGGACGTGTAGTTTATAGGCAGCAAAGGTAGCAGCGGCAATCGCTGCACAGCCAATTGCGCACTGCATGAGCAGTTGCAGCCACGATCGCTTCTCAGTCAAGGGAATGGCCATTGTGAGCCGTGAGGTCATCCAATAAGTTCCATTCTGATGGCGATGATGTAAGGAATAAATCAGGAAAGTGAAAGAAAGTCATAAAAAATCAGAGCGAGCACGTGGCACATAGATCCGGGAAAGCCGGGTTCTTATGCACTACGTGCTTCGCACTGACTGCTACACGACACTACGACTTACCCTGCGAATCCGTAGCGGTTTGCGGATTCTGTCCAGCCGGAGCGGCTGCGAGCTGGTCATAACGCCGCGCCTGGAGCGCCGCATTATCGGCTTGGGACACGTAGGACTCATAGAGGTACTGCGCCGAATCGACCGGCCGCGGGTACTTCTGCATCAAGCCGGCATTGACCTGGGCACGCCGGTCGCGTTCAGCCTTTTCGGCTACGGCCTGGGCGCGATAGTTCGCTTCCTGCTGATGGTAGTAACTTGCGAGTTGCTTATACTGCTCACGGCTGTGTGCGCTCCTAATGAGATCGTGCGCTTCGCGCGCGGACAAAGGAGCGGTGAGGCTGGCTGTTTGTAGGTTGGATTGAGCCGTTCCCGCAAGAGGGAAGGCTAAAGCAAGGATGGCAACAGCAATCATTATGCGATTCATAGTTGAGCCTCCTGATAGCGTGACTCTAGGCCGAGTGACGTAAGGAGTGCATAAGGAAGTTGCTGGATGTTCGTTAAAGTGGTGTGAGTTAGCTTTGATGCGGGAGTTATGGGCAATCAAGGCCAGCGCGCGGCACCTAGTGGTGGCGGGCTTTCTACTAACTATATGAAAACTGAATTAATCCTTTTGCGAACTTTCTATGCCTTCCTTATGCCATCTTGACAAACTGTCGTGCACACTGAGGACACAACGTCACTCCGGAGGTGGTAGCAATGGCTCTCGGCCAGACACAATATTTTTACACAGTGGAATTGAGCGCCCTCGAAGAGAACCTAAGCCACTCAATCGATCGGATCGCCCGGTTGCACGAGAAGGCGATCAAGCGGAGTGACTTCAGGGCAGCCGATCAAATCACGCGGCTCCAGAAGTCGATCAATGTGGCGCAAAGCCGCATTACGCGCTTGAAGTAAGTCCCGGACAGCTAAACAAAAAGGATCGGCCAGCGTAGTTCATATAACTCATCGGTGGACGTGTGTCTACCAGAGAAAGAGGACAATAATGCCCCGTAATCACCTGACTGCCAGCGTAACAAGCGGCTTAGCCTTCTTTGTCTGTCTAACTACGGCTACGATGAACGCGGCCGCGCAGGCACCGCCGGCCCCGGCTACGCCGGCTACGGCAGTAGCGGCCCCTGCCGCTCCAGCGACACCGGAGATGGGCGCGGAGACTACGACCAAGAGCGCGCCGTTTCCGGGAGACTGGACGTGGATGAACTCGAATGGCCGCGTGGTGGATTCGCCCATGTCCACGAAATATTTCACGCCGGAGTTTCGTGCAGACGTCAACTACACCTGGGACCATAACCATCCGACAGACGACTCGCTGGGCGGTTCGACCGAGACATTTCGCTCGGATGAGTTCCAACTGGAGCAGCTGAGCTTCGGCGGCGACATACGCATTGACAATGTTCGCGGCAGGTTCCTGACTATGTTTGGCGAGTGGGCGACTACCACACCGCGCAACGACGCCAGCTATAACCGTGGCCAATGGGACCTTGCAAACGCCTACCGGTACGTCTCCGAAGCGTGGGGTGGATATCACTGGGACAAGATGCATGGTATTAATGCCGATGCCGGGATCTTCGTTTCCTATATCGGATTGTTCAGTTACTACAATGCCGACAACTGGGCCTACCAGCCGTCCTATGTATCGTCCAATACTCCATGGTTCTTTACTGGACTACGTCTACAGTTCTTCCCGACGGAGAAACTAAAGATTGAGCCGTGGTTCATCAATGGTTGGCAGACATATGCGAGACCTAACAGCAAGCCGGGACTGGGCGGACAGATTCTCTATCGTCCCAGGCCTTGGCTGGACATGGTCTTCAATAACTACGGTGTGGGCGAAGATGATCTTGGGCTGCCGTATCGTCACCGTATACACACAGACGACAGCATCGAGGTGAAATACTACGACAACAAGGATAAGTACATCGACAAGGCTGCGTTCACGATTACCGCGGACGCCGGTTGTGAATTCGGACTAGATGGAGCGGGTCCACCGGTTGAGAACGTAGCCTGCCACGGTGACCCGAAGGCACCTGCGTCCTCCGGCGGCGGGCGGTCATTGAAGCAGAACTTTCTTGGCTGGATGGCCTACAACCGCATATGGTGGAGCAAGGATAAGTATGCGCTCACGCTCGGTGGCGGATTGATGTCCAATCCCGGACGGTATCTGACGCTGTTGCCGCCCATCAACGGCGCGACTGCCTTCACTGGATCGCCTTACTTTACGGAGAACCCAGGCGACCCGGCGCATGCATGGGATATGACAGTCACCTATGATTACTTGCCCAGCCAGTACATCACCTTCCGCACAGAGACAGGCTATCGTCACTCGGATCAGCCGTACTGGACCGGACGCGGAGGCATCACTCCTCCGGGTGGTAACAATGGCGCCCCGGCGAACTACGTGTGCAGCAGTTCCAGTAATCTCGGCGGCGGCGCGAACTCTGGGGTCGGTTGGGCGCCCGGCGGAGCGGGCCTGCTAGCTGCAGAGGCGGCTTGCGGAGGTCAATCTGAGAGCAACGCTATTAACAATGTCTGGTTCCCCTCTCTGGTCAGAGATCAGTGGGTGTTCACCGAAGCGCTGATGGTGAGGTTCTAACTCCAGAGAAGGCCGAGCTTTTCTGGCGGCGATACTACCAGGGCACCGCAGGCAGCAGCGGGCAGATGGTTGCTGTCTGCGTACACCGGGTTGGGCTGGCTGGAAGTGCTTTGCAAGCAAAGCTTGCACAAGTGCGTGGAGACCTAGCGTGAACGAGGTTCAAAAAAAAGTCCTCGTAGTTGAGGACGACTGGGCATTTCGCAGCGCGCTGTGCATGACGCTGGCTGGGCTCGGTTTTAATATTGGCGAAGCGAGCACGGGCGAGGAAGCGCTTGCTTGCTTAGACCGGAATGGCTACGACGCAGTCCTGCTCGATATAAACATGCCGGGGATGGGAGGAATCGAGGCCTGTCGCCGCATCCGGCACACAGCTTCGCGCCTGCCAATTCTAATGTTGACCGTGCGGGACAGCCAGGACGATCGAGTGGAAGCGCTGGATGTTGGCGCGGACGATTATGTCACCAAGCCATTTCAGATCCGAGAACTGTGCGCCCGGCTGCACGCGGCAATTCGCAGATCCAGGGCTCCCGCAGCACCCTCTGAACCTCCGATCCAGATTGGCTCAGTAAAACTGGACCCGATACGCCGGCAGGTAAAAAGCTCCGGGAGGGAAGTGCGACTTACTTCGCGTGAGTTTGAGGCACTTCAGTACCTGATGAAGAATGCGGGCCGCTCGGTCACCCATGCGCGTCTGCTGACGGCACTGCGTGGCCCGGGGTACGAAAACGAAAGGGAATACTTGCGGGTGCTGATGAATATTCTGCGGAAGAAGCTGGAAGACGATCCGGCCAATCCAACTTACCTGTTGACGGATAGTTATGTAGGATATCGTTTTTGCGGATCCTGCCCTCAATGAGCAGATATATGCGGCAGTGCCAGAAAGAAAGTGGTGCCCGAGTCGACTTCGCTTTCGGTCCAGACTCGGCCGTGGTGGGCGAGGGCAATCTGCCTGGCAACAGCCAGGCCGATACCAGTACCGGGCGCCCGATATTCAGAACCAGGTGCGCGATAGAAGCGCTCGAAGATACGCCATTGTTCGGCAGGCTCAATATAGGAGCCGGTATTGTGCACGCTGAAGCAGGTCTCCGTATCCGTTGCCGAGACGCGCAGGCCAATTGGCGAGCCTGGACTGGCGTATTTTGACGCGTTATCGAGAAATTGCAGCAACGCCATCTGCAGAAGGCGCGAGTCAGCGTATATCTGACTGTCTGAAGGGCCGTCGACGCATAGGTTCAATGGATGTTCTGCAAGAATCTGGCGACCCTTTTCTATGCATGATTGCAGGAATGGTTCAAGCGGCAGACTCTGACAATCGACTGTGAGTTGTTCTTTACTCGCCCGGGCCGTTTGCAGCACTTGGGTCGTAAGATCAGCGAGGTGAACAGCTCGCTGATTGATGAGCGATAGCAACTCTCTTTGGTTATGCTCGAGGTTGCCCATTGCCAGCAGTCCGGAGCTTGCTGTCTGAATGGTGGCCAACGGAGTCTTGAATGCATGGGCCAGGCCATCGAGAACTGTCGATCGCAGTTGCTCGTTGCGCCTTGCAGCTTCGGCGAGGCTCTCCGCCAAAAGAGAATGGGCCCGCTGCATAGCGATGGCGGACAGGGAGGCGATTGCATCGACGGCTATGGGGCCGATGTGACGGTCGGTTGCCCTGTCGACCAGGCAGAGAGAGCCGATGGAATTGTTTCCGGCCGTCAATACGCGCTTGAACACGCCGTTAGCGAGATCATCTTCACGGGACTGATTGAGATAGATCGCGCGCACTTGCTCCGGGTTTATGGTGTAAATCCCGGAACTGCCGAACTGTGCCTCCCGTGCGTCCCAAAAGGCAATACCGTCCACTGCAAATACCTGATGCACCAATCTTGCGAGCTGCGCGCAGAGGTCATTGCCGCAATCCATAAGCATTATGTCTCTACTTAGCAGGTAAAGCTTCTCGACTCGCTCGCGCTGGGCATTGGTGAGCGCGGCATGATGGGTGAGCCGATCGGCAAGGCGGCTGACGACCAAGACAACCGCCTCAAATCCCGCGAGGGCCACCCAGTCCTGGAAGTCCACCATGGTGAAGCGGAACAGAGGCGCGGTAAAGAAGTAGTCGAGACAGCCGGCGGCAAGTATCGAAGCAACGCTAGCTTCGAGCCAACCCCATCCGAAAGCGATGAAGACGATGGGCAGAAGGTAGAGAAATCCTGCGACAAAGGCCTTGGCATGGCACTCATAAGCCGTCGCCGTCAAGACCGCAACGATCAAGACGGTGGCCAGGATGCGCAATCCTCGCGGGATGATCCCGTGCCGCATAGTGTCCCTTGAACATAGACGATATCCTCCTAATTATGCAAAAAGTTCATAAAATGCCCTCGATACTTATATCCCAGTTATGGGTACTAGGGTTTCATTGAGTTATGCAATGAAGCGAATTTTTTGGATGCGTGGAGACCAGGCCGGAAGATGAAACTGATTTCTAGGCTCTGGCTGCCATCGTTGCGTTCCATCGACAGAAACCGAAAGCTACATCATTTCAGGAGTGTCATGAGACCAGTTTTCCGGACCACCTGCAGCGCCGTGATGCTAGGAATCTTGCTAGCTCCCTTGTGCGCGGCGGCCCAGCAGGCTGGGCAGGCGGGCACGGCGAGTTTGCCGCCGGCTCCGGTGGCGCAGGCGCAGTTGGCGCAGGCGGCGATTCCAGGCCTGCCGGGGGTGCCGGGGCCGGTCAGCCTGACGTGGGAGCAGGCGAAGGCGAAGTTCGAAGCGGCGAATCCGGTGTTGAAGTCCGACCAATCGAATGTGGACGAGATGAAGGCCGAAGAGATTACGGCATATCTGCGGCCCAATCCGCAGTTCGCCATGACGGCAGACGGGACCCAGATCGCGCCGAAGAACGACGTATGGCAGCCCACCAAGGGGACGTTTCTGGTCCCCAACTTCAGCTATCTGCATGAGCGCGAGCACAAGCGGGAGCTGCGCCTGCAGAGCGCTCAAGAGGGCACGCAGATCACTGTCTCGCAGCACGAGGACCTGACCCGCAACATGCTCTTCATGCTGCGCTCGGCGTTTGTGGAGACGCTGGAGGCCAAGGCGGTGCTGGAGCTGGCCAAGGCGGATATGGAGTACTACGACAAGATCATCGACATCAGCAAGGCGATGTACGCGGACGGCGACCTGGCGCAGATCGATCTGGACCGGATCGAGCTGCTGCGGGTGCAGTACGAGACGGAGATCCAGACGGCTATCGTGAATCTGCGCACGGCCAAGATCGCGTTGCTGCAGTTGCTGGACGACCGCACGCCGGTGGACCAGTTCGACGTGAGCGGGCCGTTTGATTTTTCCAGCGAGCTAAAGCCGCTGACCGATTTCGAGCAGGCGGCGCTGGATGCGCGGCCCGACCTGCGGGCTGCGATCGAGGGGATCGAGCAGGCGAAGACGAATCACAAGCTGGCGATCTCGAACGGGTCGACTGACCCCACCTACAGCGCGTGGTACACGTGGAACTCGTCAAACAACAACCCGAACGGGCAGCAGACGCTGGGCTTGAGCGTGCAGGTCCCGCTGCGGATATTTGACAAGAACCAGGGCGAGAAGCAGCGGACGCTGATCGACATCGACCGCAACCAGCAATTGACGGACGCGGCGCGGGCGCAGGTGTTCAGCGACGTGGACTCGGCGTACGAGCAGGTGCGCAGCAACGTGGCGCTGCTGGAGCCGTACAAGGCGCAGTACCGCGACCAGGCCACCCGGGTGCGCAATACGGTGACCTATGCCTACCAACATGGCGGCGCGTCGCTGATGGATTTTCTGAACGCGCAGAGCGACTACCGCGTGGTGCAACTGGCTTATCTGCAACTGGTGGGGGCTTATTTGACGGCGGCCGGACAGCTGAATCTTGCCGTCGGACGTGAGGTGATTCCATGACCGTATCTGTAGTTCGGCAGAACCAATTCAAGGCCCGGCCGGCAATGATTCTTCTGCTTGGCGCGGCCCTGGCCAGCATCGGCTGCAAGGACACCAAGGTCAATGCGGACGCAGAGGCGCCGCCACCGGCCAAGGTGATTTCCGGAGTGGACGTTTCCTTTTTCGCGGTCGAGCATCCGGAGTGGTATCCGATCGTAACCGCGAGCGAGTACCAGGCCCAATCGCAATTGCCGGTGACGGGCACGGTATTTCCGGACATCTCGCGAACGGTTCCGGTGATTTCGCTGGCGTCCGGCCGGATTGTGGATATCCGCGCCCGGCTGGGCGACACGGTGCAGAAGGGCCAGCTCCTGCTGCGGGTCCGCAGCGACGACATTTCGGGAGGCTTCGACGCCTACCGCAAGGCCATCTCCGATGAGTTGCTTGCGCGCAAGCAATTGGATCGAGCGAAGGACCTGTACCAGCACGGGGCCATAGCGCAGCAAGACCTGGAGGTTGCGCAAGACACGGAGGACGACGCCAAGACCACGCTGGATACTGCGACTGAGCATCTTCACCTGCTGGGCAGCGATCCGGATAACCCGAAGGGAATAGTAGATATCGTCGCGCCGGTTTCCGGGGTGATCACCGATCAGGAAGTGACGAACGCGGCGTTTGTGCAGGCGTACTCTACGCCGAACCCATTCACTATTTCGGACCTGACCACGGTGTGGATCGTGTGTGATGTTTTTGAAAACGACATGGCCAACGTGCGCGTTGGGCAGCCCGCGGAAATCAAGCTGAACGCGTATCCGGACAAAGTACTGAAGGGCACGGTGAGCAACATCGGCTCGATTCTGGACCCGAATATCCGCACCGCGAAGGTCCGTATCGAAGTGGCCAATCCAGGGGGAATGATGCGGCCGGGCATGTTCGGCTCGGTCATTTTGTTCGGCAAGGAGAAGCGGGCCTACACGGCTGTTCCGGCGTCGGCGATTGTGCATCTGCACGACCGCGACTGGGTCTACGTCCCGGTGGATGGGAAGTTCAAGCGGGTTGAGGTCATCAGTGGCGAGCAGTTGCCGAACACTATGCAGGAGGTCCTATCGGGGTTGCAGCCGGGCCAGCAGGTGGTGAGCAATGCGATCAATCTGCAGAATGCAATCGACAACGAATAACGAATAACGCCGAATAACGCCCAACTGCGGGACACGAGGAAGTAACGATGATTCGCAATCTCGTAGATTTTGCTCTCAATAACCGGTACGTGGTGCTGGCGGTTGGGGTGCTATTGCTGGGCTGGGGGGCGGTGTCGTTTCATAACATGCCGGTCGAGGTGTATCCGGACATTGCGGATAATTACGTGACCATCATCAGCCAGTGGTCGGGGCGTTCCGCCGAAGAGATGGAACAGCAAGTGTCGGTCCCGGTCGAGATTCAGATGTTCGGGATACCGCATCTGACGACGGTGCGGTCGGAATCGATTTTTGGCCTTTCCCTGGTTACGTTGATCTTTGACGACCAATCGGTGAACGACTGGAACCGGCAGAAGGTGCTGGAAAGGCTGACGCAGGTGAATGTGCCGGCGGGCGTGCAGCCGCAGATCGGTACGGACTGGAGCCCCACCGGCCAGATTTACTGGTACACGATCCGGAGCACGAATCCGGCGTATGACCTGATGAATTTGAGGAGCATTGAAGACTGGACCCTATACAAGGAGTTCAGAAAAGTTCCGAACGTGGTGGACGTGAGCGACTTCGGGGGGACCGCGCGCGAATACCAGGTGCGCGTGGACCCGAACAAACTGATCGCCTACGGCTTGAGCATTAGCCAGGTGGAGAATCAGTTGGCGATCAATAACGTGAACGCCGGCGGCAGCTTCGTCGAAGAGGGCTCGCAGCAACTGAACGTCCGCGCACTGGGGCTGTACAAGAGTGTGCAGGATATCGAGAACACGGTGCTGACGACTGTGAATGGGGCCCCAGTTCGGGTGAAGGACATTGCGGTGGTGGAGTGGGGCCCGAGAATCCGGCTGGGGCGCATGGCCAGAGCGGATCATCGTCCGGACGGCGTGATTGTCGATGAGGCCGACGTTATCCAGGGCGGTGTGCTGATGCGCAAGGGGGCCGAAGAAAGCCCGACGCTGGAAGGGATTCACGAGAAGGTGAACGAGCTGAACAATCACATCCTTCCCGAGGGCGTGAAAGTGATCCCCATGCTGGACCGGAGCGATCTGCTGCATTACACGCTGCACACGGTGCTGCACAATTTGGGCGAGGGGATGATCCTGGTTACGATCATCCTGCTGCTCTTCCTGGGCAATGTTCGCGCAGCCTTGATCGTTGCGGTGACGATACCGTTTTCCCTGTTGTTCGCTTCAATTTTTCTGAATTTGAGCGGTATCCCGGCAAACCTGATTTCACTGGGCGCGCTGGATTTTGGAATGGTTGTGGATGGCGCGGTGGTAATGGTGGAGAACATCATTCGCCATCTCGCACGAGACCGCAGTGCGGACGGAGCGAACCCAGGGGTGAAGGCCAAGACACCGGCGGAGATGATCCGGGAGGCCTGCCACGAGGTGCAACGGCCGGTTTTCTTCGCCATCGCCATCATCATCACCGCCTACATGCCGATCTTCACGCTGCAGCGAGTGGAAGGGCGCTTGTTCCGGCCCATGGCCTGGACGGTGGCCTTCGCACTGCTCGGCGCCATGACGTTCTCGATCCTGCTGGCGCCGGTGCTTTGCGCCATTGTTTTTCGGAAAGGCGTGAAGGAATGGCACAATCCGGTCCTGGTTTTTCTCACCAATCGCTACCGGATCAGCTCGCGCTGGGCGGTTAGACACCGCCCGGTTGTGATCGGGGTCGCCCTGGGTTCGTTGGCGGTCGCACTTTACCTGGCATTCAGCGGCGTGATTGGCTCGGAATTCCTGCCGCATTTGGACGAGGGCGCCATTTGGGCGCGCGGCGCGATGGCGAACAGCGTAGGCGAGACGGAAGGCACGCGCTTCGCCCAGCAATCCCGGTATATCCTCGCGTCGTTCCCCGAGGTGACCAAGGTGGTGTCGCAAGCCGGGGCGCCTGACGATGGAACCGACACGGGCGGCTTCGGCAACACGGAGTATTTCGTCGACTTGAAGCCCAAGGAGCAATGGCGACCGGCCTTCCATCAGAGCAAAGAGGAGCTGATCGCCGCGATGGACCGCGAACTGGAGAAATTTCCAGGGGCTTTCTGGAATTTCTCCCAGCCGATTGAGGACAACGTGGATGAGTCGCTTACCGGCACGAAAGGCGGGCTGGCGGCGAAGCTTTACGGACCGGACCTGGACGTTCTGGAGGAGAAGGGCGAAGAGATCAAAGATATTATGGGCAAGATTGACGGGGTCAAGGACCTGGGAATTCAACGCGATACGGGCCAGCCGAATATCGATCTCACGGTTGACCGCCAAGCGGCCGCGCGCTACGGCATCAATGTGGCGGATATACAGGACGCGATCCAGACGGCCGTGGGCGGTAATCCGGTCAGCCAGCTGCTGCAGGGAGAGGCAGTGTACAACGTGGTTGTGCGCTATCAGAAGCCGTATCGCGACACCAAGGAGGCGATCCAGAATATTCGATTGCTGTCTCCCACGGGCGAGCGGGTTTCGCTGGCGCAGTTGACCAAAGCCCAGGTCCGCGATGACGCCTACGACATTTTCCGGGAAGACGGTTCGCGCTATGTGGCCATCCGCTTTGAGGTGCGCGGGCGCGATCTGGGCACCACGGTGCGGGAAGCCATCGACAAGATCAGCAAGAATGTGCAGATACCGCGCGGCTATCACCTGGAATGGTCGGGAGAATACGACAGCGAAAAGCGGGCCGAAAGCAGGCTGCTTCTGATTCTGCCCCTGACGGTCTTTCTGATCTTCATCATTCTTTACGCCATGTTCCGTTCCTTCAAATGGGCGCTGCTGATTCTCGCCAACGTGGCCATGGCCCCGGTTGGAGGTTTGCTGGCACTGCTGGTGACACACACATTCTTCAGCGTGTCTTCCGGGGTTGGCTTTCTGGCGCTATTCGGCGTCTCGGTGCAGACCGGCGTGATCATGCTGGAGTACATCAATCAGCTTCGTGCCAGCGGCATGACCATCGAAGACGCCGCGGTGGAAGGTGCCGTGCTGCGCTTGCGGCCGATTATGATGACCATGCTGGTGGCCACGCTGGGACTGCTTCCGGCGGCGATGTCGCACGCGATTGGGTCCGACTCGCAGCGCCCATTTGCCATTGTCATTGTGGGGGGACTCGTGGCGGCTCTCGTGTTGAGCATCTTCCTGCTGCCCACGCTGTACGTCTGGATGGCAGGGGAGCGTGATGTGCTGCCGGCCCCGGAGGCGCATTTTGGGGAATAATCATCAACGTTCGACATGCGGCCAGCGGGAAGGAGATTGCCATGGACCGAAACGAGGTCTGCGCGCGGTTGAGGCCGGCCGGCGACTTATGATTCGGGCCAGGCGGCAATCGCGGTAGGATCATGCCAGGGAGAGGTTTCTACGATGGATAGACAGGAAGTTCTTAACCGCATCGAGCAGATTGGGATTCTGCCAAGTCTCCGTGTCGCCTCGGCCGAGATGGCGCTGTTCGGCGCGGAGACCGTGTACGACGCCGGGATCACGGTGGTTGAGATCACCATGACCGTGCCGAACGCGGTTGACGTGATTGCTCAACTGGCGCAGAACTACCCGAAGTTCGTGGTCGGCGCGGGAACCGTGCTGGACGTGGAGACGGCGAAGCGGTGTCTGGATGCAGGCGCCGTGTTTATCACCAGCACAGGGCTGGTTCCAGAGGTGCTCGAATACACGCTGAAGAGCGGCCTGGTGGCGATTCCGGGCGCGCTGACGCCGAGCGAAGTGATTGCCGCATGGAAGGCAGGAGGCGACTTCGTGAAGATATTTCCCTGCGCGCAAGTGGGAGGGGACCAGTACATCCGGGCGCTGAAGATTCCGCTGCCGCAGATCCCGTTGATCGCATCCGGCGGGGTGAACCAACTGACGGCGGCGAACTTCATCTTCGCGGGGGCATCGTCGATTGGAATCGGATCGGAGTTGATGCCGAGGAAGGCCCTGGCAACGCGGCAGGACCAGTGGATTCATGAGTTGGCGCGCAGGTTTATTGAAGCAGTAAAAAACGCGCGCATCCATATGGGCGGCAAGGATTCCGATTAGCAAGCTCCGCGGTGGTTGCGTAGGGCTTACTTACGCGACGGCGGGTGGCCGATGATTTGTCCTGGGCCGCAAACAGTGACCCCAGCGGCTAAAGCCGCGATGTTTTTGCTGCGTTTACGGCACGGATAAATCCGTGCCCTTAACGAAAAGGCACCCTTTCAGCATCCTCTAAAGCGCGAGACGGCTATTTCAGACCCTCATCTGAAGCCCGTGCCCCACGTGCCGTTGGCGTCGCGGCTTTCAAAAACGTGTCTAATCCCTAGAAGTTTCTATAATGATCTTTCGCGCTTTCGCTGGGTTGCGAGGTGGTTTGAGGGGCAGGAGCAAATGAAGACGGGTCGAGGCGGTCCCTTTCGCAAGCAGGGAAAGCAAGAACCTTCCAAACAGCAGTCGGGCCCGGATGCCGCGACGGTGGGTGGTTTGCTGGCGCGCGCTCGCGCGCATCACGAAGCTGGACAACTGGGTGAGGCCGAGAAGCTGTATCGCGAGATACTGGAAGCTGCTCCCGATCATCCGGATGCGCTGAATCTGCTGGGGGTGATTGCGTACCAGGTTGGACAAAGTACGCTGGCGCTGGAACTGATCGACCGGGCAATCGCGGCAAGGCCGGATTTTATGGAGGCCTACTTCAGCCGCGGCAATGCTCTCTATGCTCTGGGGCGACACCAGGAAGCGGTGGAGAGCTTTGACAAGGTCATCCAACTGAAGCCAGAGTATGCCGAAGCCCACAATAACCGAGGCGGCGCACTGCACGCTCTGGAGCGGTACGAGGCGGCGATGGAGAGCTTCGACAAGGCCACCCTGCTGCGGCCCGATTATGTGGAGTTTCGCCGTAATCGCGGCAATGCGCTGCACGACCTGACGCAGCAGCAGGCAGCGCTTTATCCCCCGGTAAAGACAGAGTCGAGCGGCAGGGACCTGGTGTTCTACTGCGGACCGGCAGGCGAGGAGTGGAACCCGGAGACGGCGAAGGCGAAGGGCATCGGAGGGTCGGAGGAGGCGGTGATCTGGCTGTCGCGGCTGCTGGGGGAGCGGGGATGGAACGTGACCGTGTATGGCGATTGCGGCGCGGAGGAAAAGGAGTACGACGGAGTTTGGTGGAAGCCCTATTGGAAGTGGAACCATCGCGACCGGCAAGATGTGACGGTGATTTGGCGGCATCCGCAATTGGTGAAGTACGAGATCAATTCAGACAAGGTGATTCTGGACCTGCATGACACTATCTCCGAGAGCGAACTGACGGCGGAGAGAGTCCAGAGGATCCACAAGATTTTCGTCAAGTCGGCGTTCCACCGTTCGTTGTATCCGCATATTGCCGACGAGAAGTTTGTGATTGTGTCGAATGGCATCGAGGCGAAGATGTTTGAGGGAAGCGGCAATCGCGACCCGATGCTGCTGATCAACACCTCGTCGGCGGACCGCAGCGTGGAGGCATTCGTGGACTGCTTCGCGGAGATCAAGGAGCAGGTCCCGGGTGCGAAGGCGCAATGGGCGTACGGCTGGAGCATGTGGGATTCCGTGCCCTCGATGCGGGCGCAAAGGCAGGAATGGAAGGCGAGGATGCAGGCGCGCATGCATGCGCTGGGGATTGAGGACCTGGGCAGAATCAGCCACGGCGAAGTTGCCGCGCTGTACCGGAGGGCCAATATCTTTGCGTACCCGTCTGAGCACGCGGAGATCGACTGCATTTCGCTGTCGAAGGCGATGGCGGCGGGGGCGATCCCGATTACGACGGATTTCGCTGCGATGGGGGAGAAGACCAACCACGGCGGGGTGTTCCTGCACTCGAAGAAGACGAAAGACGACTGGATCCAGCCAGGCCAGTTTCATTTCGAAATAACCGACCCCGAGCAGAAGGCGGAGTTTGTGCGGGAGGCGGTGAAGCTGTTGCGTAACCCTCCGGCTGAGGAGGAACGCGAGCCGATGCGCGCGTGGGCCAGAGCGACGTTCGACTGGAATAGAGTCGCCGACTCATGGAATGCGGTGCTGGCAGCGCAACCGGTGAAAGGGAAACCGGCGGGCCCGGGTGCTGCTACCGTGGAGGATTTGCTCGAGCGAGGCAGCGCGCGTCACCGGGCAGGACAACTAGCCGAGGCGGAGGCGCTTTATGGCGAGGTGCTGCGGATTTCTCCAGACCATGCGGACGCACTGCATCTGCTGGGGGTGATTGCGTACCAGGTTGGACAGGCTGCGGCGGCGCTGGGGCTGATCGACCGGGCGATCGCGGCGAGGGCGGATTTTGCCGAGGCCTACTTCAGCCGCGGCAATGCTCTGTATGCTCTGAAGCGCTACCGGGCGGCGGTGGAGAGCTTTGACAGGGTCATCCAACTGAAGCCAGAGTATGCCGAAGCCTACAACAATCGAGGCGGTGCACTGCAGGCACTGGAGCGGTACGAGGAAGCTCTGGCGAGTTACGACCGGGCGATCGTTCTGAAGCCGGATTATTTGGAGGCCCGCCGGAACCGCGGCAATGCTTTGCTAAGTTCCAAGCAGCAGAAGGCTGCGCTGAATTCCACGGTAAAGACAGAATCCAGTGGCAGAGACCTGGTGTTCTATTGCGCGCCGACCGACGAGGTGTGGAATCCGCAGACGGCGCGGGAGAAAGGCATCGGGGGATCCGAGGAGGCGGTGATCTGGCTCTCGAAGCTGCTGCATAAGCGCGGATGGAAGGTTACTGTCTATTGCAGTTGTGGCGCGGAGGAGAGGAACTACGACGGTGTTTGGTGGAAGCCTTGCTGGATGTGGAACTCCCGGGACCGACAAGATGTCACGGTGATATGGCGGATTCCCGAGCTCACACAATACGAGATCAATTCAGCCAAGGTGATTCTGGATCTGCATGACCCATTTCCGGAGGAGGAGCTGAGTGCGGAGAGACTTCAGCGGATTCACAAGATCTTCGTCAAATCCGCGTTCCACCGGTCTTTGTATCCGCATATTTCGGACGAGAAGTTCGTGATCGTGCCGAATGGCATTGACGCGAAGCTGTTTGAGGAAAGCGGCAATCGCGACCCGATGCTGCTGATCAATACCTCCTCGGCGGACCGGAGCATGGAGGCATTTCTGGATTGCTTCGAGGAGGTGAAGAAAGAGGTTCCGGGTGCGAAGGCGCAGTGGGCCTATGGGTGGGGGGTGTGGGATTCCGACTTCTTGCGGAAGGCCGAGAGAACGGAGTGGAAGACGAAGATACAGGCGCGCATGCATGCGCTGGGGGTTGAGGAACTGGGCAGAATCAGCCATGGCGAAGTCGCCGCGCTGTACCGGAAGGCCAATGTCTTTGCGTATCCATCCGAGCACGCCGAGATCGACTGCATCTCGCTGTCGAAGGCGATGGCGGCGGGGGCGATGCCGATTACGACGGATTTCGCAGCGCTGGGGGAGAAGGCCGGCCACGGCGGGGTTTTCCTGCACTCGAAGAAGACGAAAGACGACTGGCTCCAGGCGGACCAATTTCATTTTGGAATCACGGATCCGGAACAGGAGGCGGAGTTTGTGCGGGAGGCGGTGAAGTTGCTGCGGAACCCTCCGAGCGAGGAGGAACGGGAGCCGATGCGGGAGTGGGCCAGGGCGACGTTCGACTGGGAAGCGATCGCGAATCGATGGCACGAGGTTCTGAAATCCAGAGCCTCGGATCCGGTGAGGGTAGAGGATTTGCTGGAGAAGGCCCGTGCCCACCACCGTGCCGGGCAACTGGTCGAGGCGGAGGCGGTCTATCGACAGATACTCAAAACCGCTTCCGACCACTCAGTCGCGTTGAATTTGCTGGGGGCGATCGCATACCAGGCGGGAAAGTATGAAGTCGCGGTTGGACTGATTGAAAGGGCGATCGAAGGGAATCCGGGGAATGCAGAGGCGTATTTCAACCGGGGCAATGCGCTGTATGCTCTGGAGCGCTACCCGGAGGCGGTGGAGAGCTACGACCAAGCGATCGAACTGAATCCGGGGCACGCGGAGGCGCACAACAATCGAGGGAGCGCTCTCGATGCCCTGGGGCAAACCCAGGCGGCGCTGGAGAGCTACGGCAAAGCGCTGGGCCTGAAGCCGAATTATGCCGATGCGCACGGCAACCGGGGAATTGCTCTGTATGGCTGCGGGGAATTCCAGGCGGCGCTGGAGAGCTACGACCAGGCGATTCTGCTGCAGCCGGAATCGGGGGCGTATCACCTGGGGCGCGGGAACGCGCTGCACGCCCAGCAGCAATACGTGGCAGCGCTGGAGAGCTATGACAAGGCGATCGAACTGAATCCGCTGAATGCGGAAGCGCACAACAATCGCGGCAGCGCGCTGCATGCTCTGGAGCAGTACGAGGCGGCCCTGGCGAGCTACGACAAAGCCATTGAGCTGAGGCCGGAGTATGGGGACGCGCAGGGGAACCGGGAGAATACACAGGGGGCCCTGCGACAGTACGTTTTCTTCAGGCCGGATTATGACTGCGAGCAGGAGCGCAAAGCCTTTGCGGCGGCGGTGAGGGAGGTTGGGCGGATTGCGAAGATCGAAGACAAAGCGCGGATGAAGGCCGAACTGGACGCGCTGCCGCTGGCTATCCGTTCGCATCCGGCAGTGAGCAGCCTGCGCAATTTGAACTTTGTGAAGGCAGAGGCCAGCGGCAGAGACCTGGTGTTCTATTGCAGCCCGCCGAATGAGACATGGAATCCGGAAACGGCCAGGACGAAGGGCGTGGGAGGGTCGGAGGAAGCGGTGATCTGGCTCTCCCGGCTGCTGCATGAACGGGGATGGAACGTAACGGTATATGGCAACTGCGGGGTGGAGGAAAGGGAGTACGACGGGGTATTGTGGAAGCCCTACTGGATGTGGAACTGGCGCGACAAGCAAGACGTGACGGTGCTCTGGCGGTATCCGCAGTTTGCGAAGTACGAGATTAATTCAGGCGCGGTGGTGGTGGACCTGCATGACGTTGTTTTTGAGAGCGAATTGCCGCCGGAGAGGCTTAAGCGGATCGACAAGATCTTTGTTAAATCGAAGTTCCACCGTTTCCTGTTTCCGGCGGTCCCGGATGAGAAGTTCGTGATCATCCCGAATGGCATTGACGCAAGACTGTTTGCAGGCAGTTGCGAGCGGGACCCGCGCTTGCTGATCAACACCTCGTCGGCGGACCGCAGCATGGAGGCATTCCTGGATTGCTTTGCGGAGATCAAGAAGCAAGTGCCGGACGCGAAGGCGCAGTGGGCGTATGGGTGGGGAGTGTGGGACTTCAGCACCCAAGCGAATGACAAGAAGATGGAATGGAAGAAGGAGATACAGGCCCGCATGCAGGCGCTGGGGGTTGAGGACCGGGGCAGATTGAGCCATGGCGAAGTTGCGGAGCTGTACCGGGAGGGCAATTTGTTCGCCTATCCTTCAGAGATGGCGGAGATCGACTGCATCTCGCTGTCGAAGGCGATGGCCGCGGGAGCGATTCCGATCACGACGGACTTTGGGGCGCTGGGGGAGAAGCGCGGGCACGGAGGAGTATTTATCCACTCGAAGAAGACGAAGGACGACTGGATCGAGCCGGGCCAGTTTCATTTCGAGATGACCGACCCGGAACAGAAGGCGCGATTTGTGGAGGAAGCGGTGCGGCTGCTGAAGAACCCGCCCACCGAGCAGGACCGGGAGCCGATGCGGGAGTGGGCGAGAGTGACGTTTGACTGGAATGCGATTGCCGACCGATGGAACGAAGCGCTGGGCGTGCTGCAACGTTCTACGAATCGAACTGCGAATCGAACTACGAATCAAACCGGCAGGAATCCATGAAGAACAAGCGGGGCCGACCTTATCGCCAGCAGGGCAAGCCATCGCCCGCGAGCCAACCGGCAAGTTCCGGGGCCGCGACTGCGGATGATTTGTTTGAGCGGGCCCGCGCCCACCACGGAGCCGGACGGCTGGCGGAGGCAGAGGCGCTGTACCGCCAGATACTCGAAGGCTCTCCCAATCATGCGGATGCGCTGCATCTTCTGGGGGTGCTTGGGTACCAGGTTGGGCTGGCTGCGCCGGCGCTGGAGTTGCTGGACCGGGCGATCGCAGTGAAGCCGGATTTTGTCGAGGCCCACTTCAGCCGCGGCAACGCTCTGTATGCCCTGAAGCGCTACCCGGCGGCGGTGGAGAGTTACGACCGGGCGATCCAACTGAAGCCGCGGTACGCGGAGGCGCACAGCAACCGCGGCAGCGCGCTGCACGCTCTGGGGCAATACGAGGCGGCGGTGGAGAGCTACGACAGGGCGATCCTGCTGAAGCCGGATTATTTGGACGCTTACAACAATCGCGGCACCGCTCTGTGCGTTCTGGGGCGGTTCCAGGCGGCGGTGGAGAGCTATGACGAAGTTCTGCGGCTGAAGCCGGACCTGGTGGAGGCGCACTGCAAACGGGGCGATGCGCTGTATGTCTTGCAGCAATACCAGGCGGCGGTGGAGAGCTTTAGCAAGGCCATTCTGCTGAGGCCGGAGCTGGCGGAGGCCTACGTTAGCCGGGGCAATGCTCTGCATGCGTTGAAGCAGTACCAGGCGGCGCTGGAGAGTTATGACCAGGCGATCCGTCTGAAGCCGGGCTTTGTGGAAGCCTACAGCAACCGTGGCAGCTCCCTGTTTGCCCTGGAGCAGTACGCAGCGGCGGTGGAGAGCTTCAACCAGGCGATTGGTTTGAAGCCTGACAATGCGGACGCTTTGAACAACCGCGGCGCCGGGTTGCATGCGCTTAAGCAATACGAGGCGTCTCTGGAGAGTTGCGACCAAGCCATACTGCTGAACCCGAAGTTGGGGGACGCCCACTACAACCGGGGGAACGCGCTGCACGGCCTGGAGCGGCACGAGGAGGCGCTGGAGAGCTATGACCAGGCGCTGCTTTTGAATCTTCACCGCGCGGAGGTCTACAACAATCGCGGCAGCGCGTTGCTGGCGCTGGAGCGGTATCAGGAAGCTCTGGAGAACTATGAAGAGGCGATCCGGTTGAATCCGGAGTTTGCCGACGCTTACTGCAACCGGGGCAATGCGTTGCAGTCGCTGAAACAGTACGCGGCAGCCGTGGAGAACTACGACAAGAGCATTCTGCTGAAGCCGGACAACGCGGACGCCCTGTACAACCGGGGCAATGTTCTGCAGGCCCTGAAGCAGTACAAGGCGGCCCTGGAGAGCTATGACCGGGCTTTTCTGGTGAATCCGCAGCACGAGTATCTGCGTGGAATGCGGCTGCACATGAGCCGATTTCTGGGGGATTGGGAGGGGATAGAGGGTGAATTCCGGGATGTGGAAGCGCGGATCGATCGCGGCGAGAAAGCGGCGGTCCCATTTCAGGTTTTAGCCATGAGCAGTTCGCCTGCGCTGCAAAGGCGGGCTGCGGAGATCCATGTGGCGGACAAGTTTCCGGCGCGTTTGAGTGCGGCGGCAATTGTCCGGCGGGCGCGGCGGGACAAGATTCGGATTGGGTATTTTTCGGCGGATTTTCACAATCACGCGACCACGTACCTGATGGCGGAGTTGCTGGAGCGCCACGATCGGAGCAGGTTTGAGATTCTGGGGTTCTCTTTTGGCATCGATGCTACGGACGAGATGGGCAGGCGGGTCTCGACCGCAATGGACCGTTTTCTGGATGTGCGATTGCTGCCGGACCGGGAGGTGGCACGACTGAGCCGGGAACTGGAAGTGGATATCGCGGTGGACTTGAAGGGGTTCACGCATGAAAGCCGGACCGGCATCTTTGCCGAGCGGGCCGCTGGGATCCAGGTAAGCTACCTCGGCTATCCAGGTACGATGGGGGCCGATTATATCGACTATCTGATTGCGGACCCGACGCTGATTCCGGAGGCGAGCCGGCAGTTCTATTCGGAGAAGATTGTGTATCTGCCGGACAGCTACCAGGTGAATGACACGCAGCGGCTGATCTCCGCGAAGCCGTGCGTGCGGGCCGATGAGGGGCTGCCGGACGGCGCGTTTGTGTACTGCTGCTTCAATAACGCCTACAAGATATCGCCGGAGGTGTTCGACATCTGGATGCGGGTGCTGGGGCGGGTGGAGGGCAGCGTTCTGTGGCTGCTGGAGGAGAACCCCTGGGTGGCCGGGAACCTGCGCAAGGAGGCAGCACGGCGCGGGATCGCACCGGAGCGGCTGGTGTTTGCCAAGGCACTTCCCCTGGCCGAGCACCTGGCGCGGCAGCGACTGGCTGACCTGTTTCTGGACACGCTGCCGTATAACGCGCACACGACGGCCAGCGACGCGCTGTGGGCCGGGTTGCCGGTGTTGACGCGGATGGGCGAGACCTTCGCCAGCCGAGTGGCGGCCAGCCTGCTGCGGGCGGTGGATTTGCCCGAACTGGTTACAGCGACGGAGACAGAGTTTGAGGAGTTGGCGGTGGCGCTGGCACGCGATACGGGACGGTACCGCGGGCTGCGGGAGCGGCTGAAGGAAAACCGGCTGAGGACACCGCTGTTTGATATCCGGGCGTTCACCAGCCATCTGGAAGCGGCTTACAGCGCGATGTACGAACGGTATCAGGCGGGGCTGGCGCCGGAGCACATCGAGGTAGCCAGGCTGGAGAGTTTATCGTCAAGGGGACAGTGACGTCCGTTGTGGGTAGCGGCGCAACTTGAAGGGTCTTCGGCATGGGTCTACCTCTAAAGTTGCATACTGAACCACTACTCCCCCTCGCGAATTTCTTTGCGTTTGCTGGGAGCCGGGACATATGATTCGGGGGCGAGCCGATTGTGGTCGGCGCGCGTTGTCTATTGCGTTAGAAGAGATTTCCTGGCGTTTTTCCTGTTGAGTTTGAAGCTAGTGGAGTAGTCATGCGCAAGTTGTCCGGGTCCCTTGGTTTCCTCCTGGTTGTTTTCCTTTCCGGTTGCAGCACCAGCAACGTTCCCAATACAACAAGTACGCCGGCACCCGCGGTGCGGGGCTTGCAGGGAGTGGTCCATGGGGGCCAGCAAGCGCTGACGAACGCGACGGTGAAACTGATGGCGGTGGCGTCGACGGGCGATGGAGCGACGGCAGCCACGCTGGCCACCGTCACGACGGGAACGAATGGGACGTTCACCCTGACCGGGACATACACCTGCCCGGGCTCCGATCCGTATGTGTACATCACGGCGACCGGGGGCAATCCCGGGCTTTTGCCGCCGACGACGAACAACCCGAATGTCGTGATGATGGCGGCGCTGACGGATTGCAATACGCTGAAGAACAACGCGGGAACGACCTTCGTTTTCGTCGATGAGGTGACCACGGTGGGGGCGGTGGCGGCGCTTTCGCAGTGGATGACGTCGACCGGCAATCTGAGTTATGGGTCCGGCGACGCTGCGGCGTTTACGACGGCGTTTGGCAAACTTGCGGAGTACACCAACACGACGACCGGGACGGCCCCGGGTTCGACCCTGCCCGCGGGTTACTACGCCTCGAGTACCGAGATCAACACTTTGGGAAACATTCTGGCCTCGTGCATCAACACGACGGGCGGTGTTGCGGGCGACTTATCGGCTTGCGGGAATCTGTTCAGTCTGACCACGGTGGGCAGCTCGGTGCCGACGACCACGCTGGGGGCGATGCTGAACATCATTAACAACCCCACGCAGAATGCCGCGGCGTTGTTTAACCTGGCGAGCGCGGTGACTCCGTTCCAGCCGGTCGACAGTGTTGCGCCGTCGAGCTGGTCGCTGCCGATTGAGGCGATGGCGGCGACGCCGACGTTCTCGATTGGCGGGGGCACGTATAGCTCGGCGCAGTTCGTGACGTTGTCGGATACGACCCCCGGCGCGACCATCTACTACACAATCGATGGTTCGACGCCGACGAATGCGTCGACCGTCTTCAACGGTTCCCAGGGAACGATCACGGTCTCTTCGAGCGAGACGATCAACGCGATTGCGGAGGCGAGCACGTATGGACCCAGTTCGATCGCGTCGGCTGCGTACACGATGACCGGATCGACGACGACGTACGGCATTGGCGGGGGGGTCTCGCTAAGCAATGGCTGCGGAAGCGCCACACCCCCAATTACGGTCACACTGAAGCAGGGCGGCACGCTGATTCAGACGACGACCACCACCAACGGCAACGGGGCTTTCTCGTTCTCCGGGGTTCCCATCGGCACGTACACGGTGACCCCGTCGATCGTTGGGCCGAGTTCGATTTTCTCTCCCCCGCAGACCGTGACTGTAACCAGCGGCGGCCAGACACCTTTCGCCAACTTCACTGCGAACATTGGCTATACCGTGTCGGGGACGGTATCGTACAGCAGCAGCCTCGGCACCCCGCAGAGCGGGCAGATTTATGTGTCGCTGCTGCCGGTTGGCTGCGGCGGCGGCGGAGGCGGCACGGCAGGCACCAGCATCTCTGCCACGGGGGCATACACCATCCGCGGAGTGCCTCCGGGCGCCTACACGTTGGAGGCCTGGATGGATCCGCTGGGCCAGGGCGTGCAGAACGTAACCGACCCGACCGGCAGCGCCGGCGTGACGGTGACCAACGCGAACGTGAGCAACGTTGCTGTCGCCATGAGTGATCCTACGTTCGGGACGCCCAGCTCGAATCCCACGCTCGAGAACATTATTCCCAACCCACAGGGCGCGCTGATTGAGTTCCAGCCGAGCCAGAACAGCAGCAACGAGGAGGACGCGAATCAATACGAAGTGCAATGGAGCTTGAGCCCGACGCTTGGCGGCGGGTCTGGCGGCGACCAGTTCCTCTCCGTTGCTGGCAGCCAGACCTTCACCGCGAGTGGGCAGCAGGGTGTATGGGTCATCAGTAATGCGTCGCTGCAAAGCGGCCGAACATATTACTTCCAGGCCCGCTCCTTTGACACGCTGGCCCCAACCACTCCCACCAATCTGCAGCATCCCACGGGCTGGTGCAACTACACATCGAGCGGGTGCAGCGGAACTAGCGGCTTTACAGGCGTAACCATCGCCGCGCAGCCATGCCCGGTCAACTGTACTGCGGTTACAAGCTCGGTAACCATCCCGGCAGGCATCACCATCAAGGCGGGCGCTCCGCTGTATCTGGGCCTGCTGCAATTCGCAAACGGCACCAACGGCGACCCGAGTGGCTTCTATTTCACCGAGATTGCCAGCCCAACGAACGGCCTCAATACGTTTCAGGTAACCGTTCCAAACGGCCCCAACTACGCGGTCGCGGGGATCCTCGACCAGAACGACACCGGCGGATTGGGCGCCGGATCGATCACCAATGTCAGGAACAAAGTCGCAGCCAACCTGACCATTTCGGCCAGCACGCCGAGCGTGCCCGGTATCACGCTGCCCACCTCGAACAGCACAGCCACCGTTGAAACGCAGTTCGGTTCCAATACGTGCATGAGCTGCGGCCAGAACAACTCGGCCGTGACCACGACGGGCTACCAGCTCTCCTTTACCTTGAACGAGTCGGACAAGCAGCCAGTGGGCGTTACCTTGAACTCGGGCCCCAATGTGATGAGCAACAACGGGACCGTAGCAATTGATATGGGCATCTGCACGGATTGCGGCAATCCTGAATTCGGCTACCAGGTCTCGCTGCCCGGCACGCCGAGCGTGGGAGACAGCTACGGCTTCACGGTGACCTACAGCGACGGAAGCCAGGATACCGGCAACACGGTGGCCGGCGCAGTGACGGGTTGGAACGGGGGAACCTCGGTGGCGGGCGCAAACGATGCCCCAACCGCCCTGGCGCCCACCAACAGCGGCAGCAACACCACGCCCACATTTAGCTGGACCGATTCGTCCAATGCTATGGGCGCCGGCTTCAGCTACAGCTTCAACCTCTCGAATGCTGGGACGTGCTCGGGCAGTTGCCAGATATGGTCGATACCGGGCAACAACTCGAAGTCGAACGGCTTCGCCAGTTCCATCACCTCAATTCCATGGATTACCTCCGGGAACGATGTGACGGGAGCCTCCGGCAACCTGCCCACGGTAACCGCTCTAAACCCGAGCGACATCTACAACTGGTACGTTCAGGTCCAGGACAGCAACGGCAACCAGGCGCAGACAGAGGTGCAATACCAGCCGTAGCCGCCGGCGCGGTTCAGGAGAGCGCGGCGTGGTATGCTTATAAGAGCGCTGGAGTGCCGTTTCGACGGCAGCGGTGGGGAACGCCGGTTGGCAAGGGCGAGCCTCCTCTCCGTGGTATTGATGGTGGCCTGAAGTTCAAGCGGCCGACCCTAAGCCCAAGCGAACAAAAGGATTGGAGCAAGACGATGGCAGCCAAGTGTGAACTCTGCGGCAAAGGGCCGCAATTCGGAAACAATATCTCCCACGCCAATAACACCACCCGCCGGCGCTGGAACGTGAACCTGCGCCCGGTGAGCGCGAAGGTGGATGGGACGAGCAAGCGCATCCGCGTATGCACGAGCTGTATTAAGACGGGCAAAGTGGTTAAGGGCTAACCTTTAGCTGTTAGCAACTAGCTTTTAGCCAGGACCAGGAAGAGACCCCAACCGCTTCGGCGATTGGGGCTTTTTGCGTTTGGGGCGGCGGGCAAAAGATGGGGAGTCGGACAATCAAAGAGCCCGCGGCTAAAGCCCTTTGTTTGGTTGACCGACTACCGCGGGCTGAAGCCCGCTGCTACTCCGATAAAACTGCCGAGCGCGGGTGTGAGCTTCGGGTCTGCTAACTTGGATTGTTTAGTAAAAGGTGAGCAGATGGCGTTCGCGTTTAAGGGCTTCGATTTTCTTGATCTTGACTCCGGGCTATCCGAGGACGAACTGCTGGTGCGGCGGACGGCGCGGGACTTTGTGGAAGACAACATCGTGCCGATTGCGGAGGAGTGCTTTCGCGAGGAGCGTTTTCCGCGCGAGCTGGTGGGGAAGATGGGGGAGCTGGGCTTCTTCGGGGCGACCCTGGAGGGGTACGGTTGCGCGGGAATGTCCAACGTGGAGTATGGGCTGGTGATGCAGGAGTTGGAGCGCGGCGACTCGGGCATGCGCAGCTTTGTGAGTGTGCAGTCGGCGCTGGTGATGTACCCGATCTACACGTTCGGTTCGGAGGAGCAGAAGAACGAGTGGCTGCCGGGGCTGGCGACGGGCGAGCGGATTGGGTGCTTTGGGCTGACGGAGCCAGGGTTTGGGTCGAACCCGGGGGGGATGACGACGCGGGCGCGGAGGGACGGCGCTGAGTACGTACTGAACGGCGAGAAGATGTGGATTACGTCGGGATCCATCGCGGACGTGGCGGTGGTGTGGGCGAAGCTGGAGGGGGAAGGCGACGGGAACGATTCGATTCGCGGGTTCCTGGTGGAGGCGGGGCGGAAGGGATTTTCCGCGCAGGACATTCATGGGAAGTGGTCGCTGCGAGCGTCGGTGACGAGCGGGTTGACGCTGGAGGAAGTGAGGGTGCCCGAGGCGAACCTGCTGCCGGGCGCGGCGGGACTGAAGAGTCCGCTGATGTGTCTGAACCAGGCGCGGTATGGGATTAGCTGGGGTGCGATTGGTGCGGCGATGGCCTGCTATGACACGGCGCTGCAGTACGCGAAGATGCGGAAGCAGTTCCGCGGCGAGCCGATTGCCAGTCACCAACTAGTGCAGGAGAAGCTGGTGTGGATGGCGAGCGAGATTGCGAAGGCGCAGTTGCTATCGCTGCATGTGGGGCGGCTGAAGGATGCGGGGAAGGCGGGGCATCAGCACATATCGATGGCGAAACGGAACAATGTGTGGATGGCGCTGGAGACGGCGCGGATGGCGCGGGATGTTCTGGGAGCGAATGGGGTGACGGAGGATTATCCGATCATGCGGCACATGATGAATCTGGAATCGGTGAAGACGTACGAGGGGACGCACGATATTCATGGGCTGATTCTGGGGCAGCATTTGACGGGGATGGCGGCGTATTAGCGTGGGCAAGAAAAAGCGAATCACAGAGTTCACAGAGAAGAACGGAGAACGCAGAGAGATTCTCATCTGGCCATCTGCATGCGCACTCCTGGGTCATTTCTTTTCGAAGGCGAGGGAGGCGCTGTTGATGCAATAGCGCATGCCGGTGGGGCGGGGGCCGTCGGGGAAGACGTGGCCGAGGTGAGCGCCGCAGGTGGCGCAGGTGACCTCGATGCGGCGCATGCCGTGGGCGTTGTCCTCGTGGGCCTCGATGGCGCCGGCGGAGACGGGCAGCCAGAAGCTGGGCCAGCCGGAGCCCGAATCGAACTTCTTGTCGGAGGTGAAGAGCGGGGCGTTGCAGGCGGCGCAGTGGTAGATGCCGTCGTCGTGGTTATCGACCAGGGCGCCGGTGAAGGCCGGCTCGGTGCCTTTCTGGCGCATGATGTGGAATTGCTCCGGGGTGAGGAGCCCGCGCCACTCGGCCTCGGTTTTGTGGACCTTCTGTTTGGGCGCGGCGGCGGGAGCGGGTGCGGTATCGGCCATGTGGGGAATCCTCCGATGGATTGGATGCGCGGCGTTGCGCAGCGGCTTCGCGGGAGTGGCTATGGCCACTTGGCGATGAGTTCGATCTCGACGAGGGCGTCTTTGGGGAGGCGGGCGACCTCGACGGTGGAGCGTGCGGGGGGCACGACGTCCTCGCCTTCGGGCGCGAGGTAGCGGGCATAGATTTCGTTCATTTGGGCGAAGTCGGCCATGCTCTTGAGGAAGACGGTGGTCTTGACCACATGCGACATGTCCAGGCCGGCCGCTTCGAGTACGGCGGTGAGGTTTTCGAAGACGCGCATGGTCTGCTCGCGAATGCCGCCGGCGACGAGTGCTCCGGTGGCCGGGTCGAGCGGGACCTGGCCGGAGGTGTAGAGGGTGTCGCCGATGCGGACGGCCTGGGAGTACGGGCCGATAGCGGCGGGCGCGAGAGTGGTGGAAATCATGGTTTTGATATGTGGCATAGGACTCGATTGTCAGGCCTGGGCGGGGGTTGCGCAACCCCAATGAGGGTGGCGTTTCTTCGCTGGATTCCCGTCAGTCTAACGGGTTCGAATGAGGATCCACTGGTTGTCCCACCGGAAGTTGGCTTCGAACGTGCTGGATGAGACGGCGTGCCACTCTCCGTCTGCGAGCTTCTGCTCGATGAACTGATCGAGGTAGCGGTGCGGGAGGGGCTGCCCATGGTTGTATTGCCGTTCGTGCGCCCGCAGGCTCTCCAACTGCCGCTCGTAGAAGATCCACTTGGGCGGGGACTGCTGGAGCTGCTTCATGAGGCCTGCAATATCGGCATCGGTGGAGGTGTCGAAGTAGGTTTGCACATAACCGTGCCATGGGGGGATGTTGCAGAAGTAGTTTGCATACGGGTATGGAATGGAGAGTAGTTCGCCGTCGGAGCCGCCCGCGTCGATCTGATCGCAGACGGGCTGAATGAAGTGGAGCATGTCGGTCTGAATAATCATGGGTCCGTAGACGGGATGCCTGTACCACTGTCGCCCGAGGAACATGAATTCGGAGCGGGTGCTGTGCCACTCGTACGGCCGGATGAAGCGATAGAGGGCACAGGAGACGGTGAGGATGGCGGCTACACCGATGAGGGCGGCCTGGTTGCGCTCGAGTTTGATGCGGATGGGCGAGACGATGGGCAGGACGATCAGAAACATCGCGAACGGCTCGTATACGCCGGTGTGAACGCCACCGGAGGAGGCCGCTGTGGAGATTAGCTGACCGAGGGGCGTGATGAGGAGGATTTCGCGGCTATTCCACGGGATGGTGCGGCCGGAGAACTCCCAACGGAGGTAGCGCAGAAAGACGAAGACACCGAGCCCATAGATAACGTAGACGCCGAGCCCGGAGAGCACCTGGACGAGGTTGGAGTTGATAAACCTGACGTACATGAAGGGCAGAGGAAGAAGGATGAGGAGGATGCCGATGGCATCCTTCTTGAGCTGTCCTGGTCCGCGCGGCTCGCCGAGAGGGCGGAGCATATAGGCCCAGATGCCTGCTATCGCGAAGGTGTAGCCGATGAGGCCGATGGCCCAGTACTGGGTGACGAAGACGAAGGCGTTCCACGGCAGTTTGAGGGGGTAGTAGAGGACGTTGCCGGTGCCACCTTTGCCGCCGACTGCCTTGAAGAGGGAATAGGTTGCGTAGTCGTGAAAGGTATCGCCGGTAAGGTGGACGACGAAGATGAGAGTGAGGGCGGCGGCGACGAGGAAAAGGACCAGGGAAAGAAAACGTCTGGCCGGAGCGAGGCAGAGGATTGAAATGGCGACGCCAAACCAGAGGGCGAGGCCGTCATTGATGCGGAGGGTGATGGCGAGGCCGGAGAGGACCCCGAGGGAAGCGACCAAACCCATGGTGCGCCTGAGGTGGGTTGACTCCTGCAGCAGGAGGAGCAGCAGCATGGAGTAGAGGACGACGCAGTCGGTGGGGGTGTGGTAGTCGTCGAACTGGTAGGCGATGGAACAGATGGAAACGAAGAAGGCGCAGGCGAGGATAACCGCCTTTTGCCGGTCCGGCAGGGTGGAACGCCTGGCGAGGAGAAGCAAGGCGACGCAATAGGCGACAAGATGGATTACGGCGGGGACCTTGGAGGCGAGCCAGCCCGTCCCCAGCAGTTTGATAAAGGCAGCTATTTCCAGGACGAAGAGCGGCTGCTGAGCCATATGCATGTCCGCGTAAAGCCTGCGGCCGCCGGTGAAGGCGATGGCGTCCCACATCCAGCCACCGTCATTGGTGAGCTGAATATTGGCGATCATAGCGAGGCCGAAGAGGAGGCACGACAGAAATGCCAGCGTCTGAAATCGACTGTTCTGGCTGAATGCCTCTTTGAGTCTCGCCGCGGCGTTCCATTGCATGGTTGAGACCACTATAGCTTGCGCGCCAGGTTCAGCGGAGCCGGGCCATTACCAGTAGGGTTTCGCTGCGGACGGGGTAACTGGCGACATAGTCGATTTTGGAGTCGACAATCTCGAATCCAGTGCGTTCCAAAAGTGCGGCCATGGATTTCTGATTGAAGAAATTCAGGTGCTCGTGGCACTTTGCGAAGCCCAGGGGAGGAATG
>Ga0181520_10000506_pt1 | contig 85781 bp, 69 predicted proteins | sample PEATcosm2014_Bin_29_FD_132451 | JGI IMG/M metagenome (GOLD analysis project Ga0181520, IMG submission 132451) | Peatland microbial communities from MTU Mesocosm Facility, Houghton, MI, USA - PEATcosm2014_Bin02_30_metaG | ecosystem: Environmental > Terrestrial > Soil > Wetlands > Peat | place... | reverse complement strand
TGTTCTCATACGGCATTCCATTGCCTAGCCTCGCCATTTTCCAAAAACCACCCCCCATCAACCAAAACCAAGATCCTATTTCTACGAAATCGCGTGCCAAACGCAAAGTGCGGAATGCACCCCAGAGGCCGTTGCTCGCCACATTGGGCTTTTCCCGTTCCTTGGGGTTCGGTTAAATTACGCCTGTACGAGACGGCACGTTTTTAGGGTTCAGACCCAACGGGGCCGGCAAGTCGAGCGCCCCGAACCCCAGTCCCGAGCCCCCTTCTTGGCACAAGTGGAAACGGAGATTCACTCATGAGCACGCGGTTCCAGCAATTTGCGTTATTGTTTGCAGCGGCGACGGTCATCTTTCTGAGCAGCCGGGTGTGCGGTCGGCTGCTGGCGCAGACGCCTCCGCCGGTGCCGGTCGACGAGTCTGCGCAGTCTGCCCAGCCAAGCGGAGGTCCCCAGCTTGCGGCCGGAGGCCAGCAGGCGGGTCCCGAAGTCTTGACGCGCGGCCCCATCCACGAGGCATTCGCCGAGGTGATTTCCTACAATCCCCAGCCCGGCCCCGTCGCTACCAAAGAGCCTCCAAAGGCCATCGAAGAGGTTCCCCCCGCCGAAAAACCGCAGGGCGATTACGCCTGGATTCCCGGCTATTGGTCCTGGGACCACGATCGGAACGAGTTCATTTGGGTCACCGGCGCGTGGCGAATCCCGCCGCCGGGAACGAACTGGGTGCCCGGCTATTGGAACCAAACCGCCAACGGCCATCAATGGGTAGGCGGCTATTGGGGACCGGCGAACACGGCGGCGGCTGGCCAGCCAACCGGCCAGGCGACCGCTGAAACGACCTATTATCCCGCCCCGCCGGGAAGCGTCGAATCGGGCGCCAGCACGCCCGCGCCCACGGCCGACCATTTTTGGGTCCCCGGCTACTGGTATTGGCTCGACGGACGATACGCCTGGCGGGCCGGCTATTGGGCCCGTTGCCAGCCCGATTGGGTCTACATTCCCGCCCGCTACGTCTGGACCCCCGGCGGCTACGTTTTCCTTGCCGGGCATTGGGATTACGCGCTGGCGAAACGCGGCGTGGTCTTCTGCCCGCTCTACTTTTCCAACGCCTACGAGGTTCCGCCAACGTACAGCTACAGCCCGAGCGTGTGCATCGAAACGCCGGTGTTGACCGGCTATTTGTTCTGCCGCCCGGCCTATTGCCACTACTATTTCGGCGATTACTACGATCCGATGTACGCACGGGTGGGCATCTATCCGTGGTATGCGGTCCACGAGGGCCGCTACGGCTACGAGCCGCTGTTCGTCTACGATCGTTGGTATTACGGCCGTCGCGATCCGGGTTGGGAGCTGCGCATCCGCGGTGACTTCGAATACCGGGTGGCCCATTTTGACGCCCGGCCGCCGCACACTTACGTGGCCGCGGTGGGGTTCTCGGTAAGAACACCCGGCTTGACGTTGTCGCTGGCGGTGCCCATTGGCCACGTCGCGGCCCGCGGCGGCGGGGCGATGCACTTCGAGCACCTCAGCGCCGAACGCCGTGAGCAGTTCGTCCGCGCCCAGCACGAAGTCCACCGGGTTGAAGCCGAGCGGCGTGCCGCAGAATTCCACGCCGGCGCCCAAGCCCGGGCCAACGGCGGCCAACCGGTGCGGGCGAACAGCCGCGGCGCCGTGACGAACGCTCCCCGACAGGCGCCGCCCAACGTGGCCGCGCGCGGAGCGCCTGCTCCGCGGACCAACGCCACGAAATACCGCAAGCCGGCTAACGATAAGGATAAGGATAAGGGCGGCCGATGACGCCCGGCGTTGCGGCACCGCCGCAGGGCGCCTATCGCCCGTCCTATTGGGGCCTGCGCTGCTACTGGAACGAGGGCGAGTGAAACGAGCCCGTTTTCCCGGTCGAGAACGTCAAAATTGTTCCACAATCAACCACGGAACCAATAAACGGGCCGTGGGCCGCCGCGGCGAGGCGGGCATTTTCCCAGCGCGGGGCTTGTATGCAACATCGGGAGAACGAGGCCGCAGACCTGCTGTGGTTCGATGCCGACGCCCGGGAGATGAAGTTGCGGCAATTGGTCGCGGCGCGGCTGGCGGAAAAGCCGGCGCCGCTCGTCGACGATCACGTTGTCGCCACCTACTTTCTGGCCTTGCGGAGCACGCGGCTGCACGAGGCGGCGAAGGAGATTGCCTACCACGCGACCAGCGGCGTGAAGAACCCGCCGCCCGGATCGCTCTTGGCGCGCTGTACGGCCCAGGCGGCCGGCGTTGATGCGTGGGACGCCGGCGGGCGGGTGGGCCTGCTGCACATGGCCTTTCCGTTGAAGATGCTCCGGCAGCCCGACGGTCACGTCACCAGTTGCGATCTTCTGCACACCGTGGCCGGAGCGATTATTTTCGATGTGTATGAGAACCAGGACGCGCGCCTGATCTTGCTGCAAATCCCCGCCCCCTTGTTGCGGACGTTTCCGGGGCCCGCCTATGGTCCGGCCGGGTTGCGTGCGCGGACCGGCTTCGGCCCCGACGAGCCGGCCTTTGGCACGATCCTCAAGCCCACGGCGGGCATCACGGCCGACGAGGTCGGACACCTGGTGGCCGATGCGGCCGAGTGTCCGCTCTTCCTGTTCGTGAAGGAAGACGAAGACCTCTATCCCAATTTGGACTATTCGCCCGTCCGCGAGCGTGTGGCCCGCGCGGTGGCAGCCATCGAGCGGGCGAAGGAGAGCCGCCGCGGCAAGGGGCTGATTTTCGCGCCCCACATCACCGGGGCTCCGCACGAGATAGCGGAAACCCTACGGGCCGTGATCGAAGCCGGCGCCAGCGGCGTGATGCTCAGCGAGACGTTTGCGGGGGGCACCGTCCGCATGGTCCGCGAGGCGACGAAGCATCTCCCGCATCCGCCGGCCATTTATGGCCACAATGCCGGCATCGGCGTCAAGACGCGCGGCGGTATCTGGCGGGAAGTGATCGATCTGTTGGCCCGCTTGGACGGCGTCGACTTTCGCCAAACAGCCCCCGTTCGGCCCGGGCCGCCGTTTATTCGCCCTTATGGCGCCGAATGGGAGGCGTCCGAAGAGATCCTGTCCCGCCCGCTGCCGGGGATCAAGCCGACGATGATCGCGCGGGCCGGCGGCCTCGACCAGGGGAACATCATTCTCAACCTGGCCGACGCCGAGCGCCGCGGCCTGGCCGCCAATATTCTGTTCTTGGCCGGCTCGGCGATCAACTCGATCAAGAATGCCCAGGCAAAGCCCGATCCCAAGCTCGGAACCGAGGCCATGTTGCAGGCCTTGGATGTGCACCGTTCCGGCGCGTTGGCCGATACGTCGGTCGACAACCATTTGGCCGCGTTGGTTGCCGTCGCCCGGAAAAGAAAGATGACTGCCTTGACCGAGGCCTTGCGGCAACGATATCCGGAGATTGTTTCATGAGCCCGCAGACGCCGCTGAAAATCGTGGAAAAGCCCTGGGGGCGCGAGATTTGGGTGGCCCACACCGACAAGTACGCCTTCAAGATCATCGAGATCAGGGCCGGAACGCGTTCCAGCCTGCAGTATCATGTCCGCAAGCACGAGCACATTTACGTCGATGCGGGCGTGCTGCAAATGGAGTGGGAGAACGAGGCCGGCGAGATGGTCACTCTGACGCTTCATCCCGGCCAGGTCGTCGAGAACATGCCCGGGCGGAAACATCGCGCGATCGCGGTGGAAGACGTGCGGCTGCTGGAAGTGAGCACCCCCGAGTTGGACGACGTGGTGCGCGTGCAGGACGATTACCACCGCTAGCTGTATGGCTGAAAAATGTTGGGGTGGTGATTGTAAAAATGTTGGGGTGGTGGTTGTAAAAATGTTGGGGTGGCAGTTTTGCAAATGTTGGGGTGGCAGTTGTACTGCCACCCCTGTTTTTGCCGTAATTTCGGGGGCGGCAGTACAACTGCCGCCCCAACAATCGAACGTACTCCTCACGCTCCGCGTGAGGCCAATTCGAGCGCAGCGTCCCTCTCGCGGAGCGAGAGGAGTACATTAAGTACATTAGAGGTCCTAAGTTCTATGGCCAAGAAAATCGTAGTTTTTGGCGCGGGCGCGTCGGGGCGCGGACACGTCGGGCTGTTGGCCTGGCAAGCCGGCTTCGAGATGGTTTTCGTCGATAAGAAGCCGGCTTTGGTCAATGCCCTCCGTCGCCAAGGCCGCTACACCGTGACGCTGTACGGCCGGCAGCCCCAGCAGATCGTCGCCGCGGGCTTCCGCGTCTATCACGCGCAGGAGCGCGCGGCCATTGCCGACGAGATTCGCGACGCCTGCCTGGTGCTCACGGCGGTGTTCGACCAGAACCTGCCCGACGTGGCCGAGACGATCGCGCTCGGCATTTCCGCCTGTGCCGGTGTCTGCCGCACGGCGCCGTTGAATTGCATCGCCTGCGAGAACATGATGGACAGTTCCACCACGCTGGGGAACCATGTCCGCAGCTTGCTCAAGCCTGCCGACCGCGCCTGGTGTGACGGGCACGTCGGGTTTCCGGACTGCATGATCAGCCGCGTGGTGCCCCGTCCTGAACACGACCCCCTGGCCATCATTGCCGAAGACTACAACGAATGGACCGCCCGCAGGGAAACGTTTCGCGGCGACAAACCGGCGGCGCTCGAGGCCCTGGAACTGGTCGACAATCAGTCCGCACGCCTGGAACGCAAGCTCTTCATCCACAACGGCGGCCACGCGATCTGCGGGTACCTGGGCTTTCACCGCGGGCATCGCTACATCCATGAAGCGGTGGCCGATCCGGAGGTGGCCCGGCACGTGATCGCCGCGCTCGATGAGCTGGGGGAAGTGGTCCACCGCCGCTGGGGATTTTCGGCGGAGTCGATCGACGAGTACAAACAGGACCTCTGCCGGCGGGGGGCAGTCCCCGAAATGCGCGACGAGGTCCTCCGCGTGGTGCGCGACCCGATCCGCAAGCTTTCGCCGCGCGAAAGGCTGATCGGCCCGGTCATCCTGGCCGTCGCCTACGGCTTGCCGCACCCTGCGATTCTAAAGGGGATCGCCGCGGCACTGCGCTATCGGCATCCGCAAGATCCGCAATCCGTGGAACTGTCCGAGCGACTATCGCGGCAGGGACTGGGAAAAGTCCTGGAGGACGTCTGCGGCATCGCCGCCGAAACTCCTTTGGCGACGGAAATCGCCCAAGCCTGGCAGCGATGGGAAGACTGAGCCGCGTCGGTTCATCCACCCCGCCTGCGGTACAATCCCCCCGGCTGTCCCCCCGACGCGGAACGCCCTCTGCCGGCGGTTGCCGCGAGAACATCGGACAGGAAAAAGGAGACTGTCCCCGACCAAGCTTCGCTTGGTGCCCGCCGGAACGGCCCGAAGGCGGGCACCGACGCGCAGCATTGGTCGTCGCACAAATGGGGGCTGTCCCCTTTTCCTCCGTTGCGTGAGGGGGGTTTCCTCCTGGTGCCCCTTTGCTACAGTTGTGACAACACCGGCTTCCTGTTCGGGAGCCCGGACTCATCTACGCGACCGATCGGAAAGGTGCGAGACTTGGCCGCATGACGGCCATCCAAGGAAAGGAAACGAGACACCCATCCCCAATCTCTGTTCCAGGGAGAATGGCCATGATCCGTTTCATTTGCTCTGAGCCCAGGCTATCACTTGCAGCGATGGTAATGTCCGCTGTGGCCCTCCTCGCCGGGGTCGCCCATGGGAGCGCGGGCGACGGCGACAAAAAGATCGCCGACGGTACCGAGGCCATCCGGCTCGATCCGACCGACGCCCCGGCGTACTGTAGGCGTGGCTTGGCCTACGCCGGCAAGGGCGACTACGATCGGGCGATTGCCGACTACACCGAGGCCATCCGGCTCGACCCGAAATATGCCCCGGCGTATTGTGACCGCGGCTTGGCCTATGGGAGCAAGGGCGAGCGGGACAAAGCCATTGCCGACTTCAGCGAAGCCATCCGGCTCAACCCGAACGACGCCCGAGCGTATCGCAATCGCGGCTTGGCCTACCGGGATCAGAGCGAGTGGGCCAAGGCCATTGCCGACTGCACCGAGGCCATTCGGCTGAACCCGAAAGACGCCCGAGCCTATCACCATCGTGGCGTGGCCTACCGGGACCGCGGCGAGTGGGACAAAGCCATTGCCGACTGCACCGAAGCCATCCGCCTCGACCCGAAAGACGCTGGAGCGTATTACCATCGCGGCCTGGTCTACCGGGACCAGGACGACGACGACAAGGCGATTGCCGACTACACCGCGGCCATCCGCCTCGACCCGAAGGACGCCCGCGCGTATTACCACCGTGGCGTGGCCTACGGGAGCAAGGGCGAGCCGGACAAGGCCATTGCCGACTTCACCGAGTTCATCCGTCTCGACCCGAAATATGCTTCGGCCTACGACAACCGCCGCGTGGCCTACGCGAGCAAGGGCGATTACGACAAGGAGATTGCCGACTGTGCGGAGGCCATCCGGCTGGAGCCGAGAGAGGCACCTGCGCCCTCCGCGCGGGGCCTGACCGAGGGGAGCGGGGCCGTTTACGATGCGGTGATTACCAACTATACCGAGGCCATCCGCCCCGACCCGAAACTCGCCCTGGCACACTGTCACCGTGGCCTGGCTTACCATCGTCAGGGCGAGTGGGACAAAGCCATTGCCGACTACACGGCGGCCATCCAGGTTGACCCTACCTATACCCTGGCGTACCTTCGCCGTGGCGTGGCTTACGCCGGCAAGGAGGAGTGGGACAAGGCCATCGGCGACTGCACCACGGTCATCCGGCTGGACCCGAAAGACGCCTTTGCATACTACAACCGCGGCGTGGCTTACCATCGCAAGGGCGATTGGGACAAAGCCATTGCCGACTGCACCGCGGCCATCCGCCTCGCCCCGAAAGACGCCCGAGCGTATTACAGCCGCGGCGTGGCTTACCATCGCAAGGGCGATTGGGACAAGGCCATTGCCGACTACACCGCGGCCCTGTGGCGCGACCCGAAACTTGCCCCGGCGTACTGCAGCCGCGGCGTGGCCTACCGAGACCGCGGCGATTGGGACAAAGCCATTGCCGACTGCACTGCGGCCATCCGCCTCGACCCGACCTGCGCCTTGGCCTATCGCGGCCGTGGCGAGGCCTACCAGCGCCGCGGCGAAGTGGACAAAGCGGCGGCCGACTTTGCCGATGCCGAGCGGCTCGGGTACGTTCCCGAACAAAAGGCGGAGTGACGGCAACCGCCCGTCGAGAACGGGGACTTGGGGCGGGTCACCGGCTTTTCATCCTCCCGGCCCGACAGCCGCTCCGTCAGGTGCGAGACGAGCTTGGCCGATTCCGCGGTAAACGCCTCTTGCGCCAAACGCACGGCTTCGTCGAAGCGGGACTGTACCCGTTGGCACTCCTGCTGGTAGAGTTGCGGGTTGAGTTGCTGCAAGTAGTCCGGGGGTTCTACGCTGGGAAGATCAAATTCCACGGAAAACATGTGGCGTAGCGACTCCGGGTAGTCCCCGGCGTTGAACAGCGATCCCAGCCGTTGCCGGGCGGTGGCCTTCAGCTCGCTGTAGTGGCGGTCCAGGATTTCGACGGCTTTCCGGGGTTTTGTTTTCCAAGATGGCAATCTCGGAGGTCTTGGGCGAGGACTTTGGCCGGAGCGAGGTGTGGTGGGATCTAGGCGGGAAAAGGAACCGTTTTTGCAACGTCATGCAGGTTCGCTTAATTGAGGGGGACGAAGGAGTGGGTGCGGATCGCCTCGCCTTTTGTCTGCCGTGCAATACACGGGGACGTCGGCTAGGATACCGGAAAGAATCACCGGGGCAGTCTTGTAATCCGACTTTCCATCGCAACATTGATCGTTGGGTCCTGAAGTGGTACGATACATGCGATTTGTCCCGCGCGAAGTGAGTGATGTTCCGCAAACGGTCCACTCCCCGACGCCGCAAGAGCCCGCTGTGCGGCGGACTGCGGATTTGCATCGGCCGACGCCAAACGAGTGCGCGCTTCGAATGGCTCGAAGAGCGGCGAATGCTCGCGTCGGTTTCTTGGGTCGGCGGCACAACCGGCTATTGGGACGTGGCCAAAAACTGGAGCAACGACGCCGTTCCAACCTCGGCGACCAACGTTTCGATCCCGACCAGCGGGGCGACGGTCACGATCCAAGCGGGCGATACCGAGTCGGTTAACAGCCTTACGGTCGCTGCCGGCGACACGCTCTCGATCGTCGGCGGCTCACTGACGACGACCGCCGGATTGACCAATAGCGGAACGATCATCGTCAACCCAGGTTGCGACCTAAATGTGACCGGAAGTTACAGCCAAACCGCTGGGGCAACGCTTTCGATGCCCGGGGGGGGTGATCCCATCAATCCGACCGCGAACTGGATCGTCAATTCGGATTTTGAGTCGCCCGTCACGACCAACAGCACGACGTCACCCGCGACCTGGTGGACATGGGGTTCGTCCTATCTCAGTAGCCAATTTGCCTACACCGGCTCGCAATCGCTCGTCGTAAGCGGGGCGAACTCCGGGGTCACGGAAGAGTTCCCGGCTACGCCCGGCAGTTCGTACACGGCATCGACCTACGCGATGACCCCGGCAACGAATCCGCTGACCGGCAACGCGGCGGGCTACTTGCTCTTGCTGTTCTTCAACTCGTCGAACAACCTGATTAGCTCGTACAACGCGCCAAATTCGATTACCATTCTCACCTCTTCCAGCGCGACGGGCGGCCCGCTGGCCGGCAGCGTGGGCAATCAGGGGTGGAACCATTTTGATACGACGGCGGTCGCACCGTCGGGCGCCGCCTACGTTGAGGCACAAGTCGAAATCTACGGGGGCGCTGCGGGCACCTTGGTCTACTTCGACGATGTCGAACTTGGGCCGGCCGCTGGAGGTCCTTCCAAACTCGTTGCCGGCAGCATTTCCAATAGCGGCACGTTCATCGTAGGACCTACGAACACGGTGATGACCGGCGGCGCGTTGACACAAACTTCAGCGGGCACCCTCGACATCCAACTGGGCGGCGCGCCCTCCACGGGAAGTTACGGCATCGTCGACGCATCGGGGGCCGCGACGCTGGCCGGCACGCTCAAGTCGGATATCCTCTATGGCTACTCGCCCTCGACGACCGACACATTCACTCCCATCGAGTTCGCGAGCGAAACGGGCAGCTTCGCAAGCGAAACACTGCCGAGCGGTCCGGGATACCAGTTCAACGCCGCCGTCACCTTCACGAACGTCGTGATTAGCGCCGCCCCGACCACGGCGCTCGTCGCGACCGTCAATACGTCGACGAGCCTTCACGCCGTCACGAGTAACCTGCTGGGCATCAATACGGCCTATTGGGACTCGGACGCCGTGACGACTCAGACCCAGCAAATGGTGACCGCGGCGGGGCTCGATATCTACCGCTTCCCCGGCGGATCGGCCGCCGACGATTTCCACTTCAACATTGCGAGCAATTGGAACGATAGCGACGCCATAACCATCGCGCAGTTCGTCCAGTTCATCACCTCGGTCGGCGGTACGGGCGTAGTCACGCTCGACTATGGTTCGGGAAGCCCTCAGGAAGCGGCCGCCGAACTGGCCTACCTGGACGGCTCGCCCACGGATACTACGTTGATTGGAAGCGGAATCGAGTGGAACGATAGCACGAGCCAGTGGCAGACCGTCAACTGGGGAACGGTCGGCTACTGGGCCGGCCTGCGCGGGGCATCGCCGCTTACGCAAGACGACGGCCTCAATTTCCTGCGAATCGCTCATCCAGCCCCCTTCACCGACATCAAGTATTGGGAGATCGGCAACGAAGAATATGGAAGTTGGGAGATCGATCACCATGGCACGGCGACCCCCGCCGGCGTCAGCACCGGCGCCGCACACGACCCGGCCACCTACGCGGCCTTCGCCAAGCAATTCGCTTCGCTGGCCAGTGAGATTCAGACGACGGCCGGACTGCCACAGATCTCGATCGGCATCGACAGTGGCGACCCGACCGGCGCAAGCGACGACAATTGGACAAAGAACGTTCTGGCGGATGGGCTTGCCGACGGATTCGTACCCGCCTTCATTTCCGACCATAGCTACATGCAGGCGCCCGGCGATGAAAGCGATTCCTTTCTGCTCGACGACACGGTCTCGGACAGCGGCAGTGTGCTGGATTGGACCACGCGGTATGCCGACTATCAAACCGTGCTCCAGCAAACGCTTGGCAGCCAGGCATCGCGCGTGCAGGTCATGGCAACCGAATACAATTCGGTCTACAGTAACCCCGGCAAGCAGTCGACCAGCCTGGTGAATGGATTGTTCGTGGCCGAGTCGCTGGGAAGCCTTTTGGACAGCGGTTACACCGGTGGCTTTGTCTGGGATCTGCGAAACGCTTGGGACGCGAGTGAGAACGACAGCAACCTGCTCTATGGCTGGCGCGAAGGGGGCGACTATGGGCAATTGGGGGATCCGAACTGCAACAGCCCCCCAACCACTGGTCCGTACGTTGCGTATCCCGGCTATTATGCGTTGCAACTGGCATCCAAAATCGTTCGGAGCGGCGGCCAGGTCGTGTCAGCCATGAGCAACTACAGCAATTTGAACGTCTATTCGGTCATGGAATCATCCGGCGATTTGGCTCTCTTGGTGATCAATGCCAGTCCGGCTGCCAGTCTGACCGAGCAATTCGATTTGACGGGCTTTCAGCCAGGCGGCTCGGCCCAGGTCTGGCAATACGGCGAGACCCAAGACACGGCCCAGAGCCACAGCGCAACCGGGGCGTCGGCCCTGGCCTATGCGAGTACGAGCGTGAGCCTCGGCGGGAGCAATTTCAGCTATACCTTTCCCGCCTATTCGATGACCGTTCTTGATCTTTCGCCGCCTCCAAGCCTCAGCGGCCCCACGACGGCGACGGTGGGGCACACGCAGACTTTGGCCTTCAGCGGCGTGGCCGCGATTTCGGTGAGCGATTTGGCGGCGACCGGTTCGACGATCGACACGGTCGCGTTGAGCGTCCATAACGGCATGCTCGGCGTGAGCCTCAGCGGCGGGGCGACGATCACTGCCGGATCGAGCGGCAGCGTCAGCCTGACGCTCAGCGGAACGTTGACGCAGTTGAACGCGGCCTTAGGCACCTTGGTCTATACGGCTCCAGCAACCGGCGCTTCGGACACGCTGAGCGCCATTGCGACGGACGGCATCGCGTCGAGCACGCCGCTGGTCACGACGATCACACTGACCAACGTTGCGCCTACGGTAACGAACGTCTTAGTAAGCAGCACGGATTGGAACTCAACATTCTTGAGTTACTTGGCGTCGCTGGGCAGCCAGAATGTTAGCGGTTACTCGATCCCCGTGGGCAGCGGGGCGCAATTGCTCCCGTTGCCCTGGGGGAACATTAACCAGATCGAAGTGGTCTTCAGCGAGAATGTGGTGGCCAATCAGTCAGACCTGCTTCTGTCGGGTGTCAATACCTCAGCGTACAACGTCGGCGGCGGCACATTCAGCTACAATCCCGGCACGTTCACTGCTACCTGGACCTTGCCGCAACCGATCGGGCCCGACAAGCTCATGCTGGCCTTGAATGCCGACGGGAGCGACCCGATTCAGGACGCCGCCGGCAATCGTCTGGACGGCGAATGGACCAATCCCACGAGTACCAGCGATACCGCCACGAGCGTGTATCCCTCCGGGAACGGGGCTGAGGGGGGCGACTTCGATTTCCGTTTCAATGTGCTTCCTGGCGATGTGACGCAGGATGGCTCCGTGGGTTTCGCGGACCTGAACAAGGTATTGGCCAACTACAACGATACCAGCGTGAGTTGGAGTCAGGGCGATGTCACCGGCGACGGCGTTGTCGACTTCGCCGACCTGAACAAGGTGTTGACGAATTACAACCTAACTTTGCCCTCGGGCGAGCCGGTCGCCGGATCGTTCCCGGCAAACGCTCCCGAGGCCGCCGTTACGCCCACCGCGGTGGGCAGCGAGACGACCATGCCAGGCCGGGCCGACGGGGTCGCCAGTGTTGCTGCGGTGGCTACGAATGATACTAGCGGGTCCGAGGAACCGGATGCGCCTGCGGTGGCCGCGGAAGACGCGGATGGCCAAGCGGGCCTCACCTCGGCCCCCGCGGCGTTCGTCGCTGTTGCCGCGCCGTCGGCGCCCGACCAGCCCGTAACTGTCGAGGGCGCGGTCGGCGAGACGACGGTGCCGAGCCAGGTGGATGTGATTGCCAACGTCACTACGGCGGATAACAGTGGGGTGGAAACCCCGGATGTGCCCGCCGTGGACGTGCCAACCCAGCCAGCGCTCGTCCAAAGCGATGCACCGAAGGTTTTCCCTGCTTTGGCTGCGGTTGCGACCTCTCAATTCGATGGCCTCCACGTGGCGGCATCGAACGTGGTTGGCGTTGAGGGCTGGTCTTCCCCGCCGGTTTTCGCTGTGGAGAATCAAGGGTTACGGTTCGTCGTCGAGCCTCCTGCTTCGGCCGTCCACAGCTTGCCGGCGGATGGGTTCGGCATTGCTGCTCGAAGGCCGACGAAACCATTGGCGGATGTTGCCGGGAACACCAGCCCGTGGGACGAAGTGGTGCCGGCAACCAACGGATCATCGTCCCCGGTGTCGCGAGCAAGCCCGACGGGCATGGAGCAGGCAGTCCAAGCCCCACCGAGGACCGTTTTTGCGGACCAAGCAAGAGCCCACGATGTTGTGCTGGCGGAGAACGGTGCGGCTCCGTCGCCAAGTGGAATGTCTTGGCTCTCGGACACGGCCGGCGATCCGGAATCCGTCACAGGCACCATCGATGACGCGCTGGCCGCGTATGACCACAAACCGTATGACGCGTGAACGCGCGGAATCCGTTCTTCGTCATCGCCGGACAAGCAATTCAACCCCGGCCAGCGTGAACGGACCGTGGGGGCCCGCCGGGCCCAAGCCGAGCGCTTTCCGCAGCGCTAGGAAGGGCTGCGTCGATTCGGCGCAAAGTCGGACGCCCACTGCGTCGATCGTCGCGTCGACCCAAGTCGTTTGGATGATCTCGCGATCCCGCAAGATGTGTCCGTAGAAGGTGATTCCCGTCGTATCTTTCCCAGCCGCGGGCGGCCCGAGCGACCACTCGACGGCATAGTCGATCCATTTCGCGCCTTCCGGGACGATCCATCGAGTCCGGATGGCAAGAACATGGGTGGGCTTGCTCAAACGATAATCGCGGCGCGGCCGCCCAGCCAAAGACAGATCGACGCCGTGAGGGCGGCCCGCGCCGGAAGCGGCGGATTCCAGGATCGTGCGAACTTCGTACGGCGGGTCCCGGGCGATGTCGCCGAAGGGGATGATTCTCTGATCCCGCAGCGTCGACAGCCCGTCGCGGAACATCGACTCGCTGGGCGCCCAGCGGAACCAATTGCGGCCCACGATTTCCACCAGCGGCAATCCGTCGGCAATGTCCCGTCGCACCGCCTGAGAGCCGGACAGCCGCTGCTTCGCATAAGACCATCCGTAAATCATGTTGGCGGCCCAGATGGCGGCGCCTCCCAGGAGGATCGTCGCACACCACTTGCGGCCCCTGGGCGGGAAACGATACAAAGCGCAGAGCATCAGCCCGCAGCCGAGGATCGGGACGCTGAGCAGCGAATAGCGTTCGGTCGTGGCCCCGAAACGCACGCGGCCCCATCCGATGACCAGGGCGACCGTCCACGCGGCCAACAGCAACAGCAAAAGGCGTAGTATGAGGGGCTTGTCCTGGGGGCGCCGCCGCCAGACCAGGAAGCCCGCGCCCGCCGAGAAGGCGCTGAACCCCAACACGGCCATCCCGGTCAAGAGGGGAATTCGGCCCCACACGCCCACGCTCGTTCCCGCACATTGCAGCACCGCGCGGAGCGTTGGGCCAAAGTCGTAAGCATCGGGCCTATACTTGGCAACAGGCGTGTACGCGGCGACCAAGGCGGCAGCCCCCAGGCAAGCAACCACTGCCGCGGTCGCCGCGATCGCCCCCCGCCGGCGCAACTGGATGTCCGGCGAGCGGATCAATTCCACGGCGGCAACCGCCAGCGCAGCGGCGCACCCGGGGGTCATGGCGACTCCCACCCCCATGTGCAGCGGCAGCAGAATGACGCTTCCGCACGCCAGCGCCAGTTGCTGCGGGCGCCAGGCCTTTACATCCCGGGCGAGCATCGAGGCCGCCACAAAAAACAGCCAGATTGCCGAAAACGCGCAGAGCTGGGACGACCAGAGCAAGTTCTCCATGTGCCCCCAGTGCAGCAGCAACACCGGGATCAAGACGTCTGCCCAGCCGGGCCCCTGGCGAAGGCGCGCCGTCGTCAGCATCAGCAACCGCGCTGCCCAGGCCAGGAGCAAGACATCGGCGATCAGAACGATGCGGCATCCATCGCCCGTCGCCCGCCAGGCGGTCCACATCAGCAGCCGGGAGAGCGGCAGCCGGTGTTCATTTTGCGCGGCCGCGAGCCACGCGACATCGAGCGGTTGTTTGCCGCTGAGGACCGGCACCAGGACCCAATCGTCCCAGTAGGGCAATTCGCTTCCGCAGAAAAAGACCACGGCCACGGCGGCGATGGCCAAGAGCAACCAAATGAGATAAAGACCCTTTTCGGTCACGTCGGCCTTTCCGTTTGCCATTCCATGATTCGATCATTTTGCCCGCTGCCGGCGGTTGGGTAAATAGCAGATCGTTGCGTTCTGCCGGGGCGTGAACGGTCACCCAATCCTCAATCGCCACTCGCCTTCCTTGCTTCTTGCGCTTGCCGATACCAATGGTATCGCTCGATCCATCCGTTGATGGCGCCTTGATGCAGCTCATGGGCGATCGCGGCGGCGCTTTCACGAGCGAGCAATCCGTCCGGCGTGCAACGATATTCGGTTTGGCCCCCGATGGGCAGATTGTCGAACTCCGCGGAGCCTTGGTAATTATATTGATTATCGAACAAGATGATCCGCACCATGGCTACGGCCTCCCCAGTTATGCTTTCTCCAAGAGCGCGCTGTTACTCTTGTTGTGCAAGGCGGCGTGCCCGGTGACGACCAAGGCGTGGTGCAGGCTCCGCAGCGCCTTGTTCATTCGGCTCTTTACGGTGCCGAGCGGGATTCCCAGCGTCTCCGCCGCCTCGCGATAGGCGAGCCCTTGGTACGCGATCAGCATCGCGTCGGGGAAAGGGGAGCCTCCGGGTGCCGCACCAGTTGCCTTGGGTGTCGGACTATTGCTTCGCGTGCTTCGCGGCGCTCCGGAGGTCTCCTTTTCCACCATGGCTCGCTCTCCTTCTGTTCCGGCCCGCAGTCATGCTTCCTGTTCCGGTCTGCTAGTTACGCGAAATCCGAGGTTGGAGTCCGCCAACTTGGGCCGGATTTTGTGGGTTGTCCCGCGGGATTGACCTGCCGCGGAATTGATGTAACCTGAGAGTGGGTAAGGTCATTGGCGCGACGGGGGGGCGGCCATGGAGTCGGGCGAGTCCTCGAAAATCACCGATCTGCTGCGGCACCTCGAAGCGGGCGATCGCTCGGCGGTCGATCGGCTGTTCTCGGCCGTCTATCACGAGCTGCGCAACCTGGCGGCCCAGTTCTTCCGCCGCGAGCCGAAAGGCAACACGCTCCAGCCCACCGCCCTGGTCCACCTAAGCGAGATCGACACCGCATGAACGCCGAGCGCTATCAGCAGGTCAAGCAGATTTTCTTGGCCGCCTGCCAGTTGGAGCCGGTCCAGGTGGCGGCTTGGCTCGATCAGGCGTGTGCCGGCGACCCCGAACTGCGGCGTGAGGTCCAATCGCTTCTCGAATATCACGCAACCGGCACCATTGCCCACGAACCGTCCGCCGACAAGCTCTCGGAACGGGCCGAGGCCTTGCTACGGTCCCTCTTGATGGAACCGGCTGCCGAAGACCATTCCAAGCTGGAGCGATTCCCGCCGGGAACCGTTCTGGCCGGACGTTATCGCATGATCGGCCCGCTGGGCCGCGGCGGGATGGGCGAAGTCTATCGGGCCGATGACTTGAAGCTCGATCAGGCGGTGGCGCTCAAGTTCCTCCCCCAGGCCCGCAGCCAGTCAGCCGATTGGGTTCGCCGCTATCAGAACGAGGTGCGTCTGGCCCGCCGCGTTACCCACCCCAACGTCGTGCGCGTCTACGACATCAGCGAGGCGGAAGGCGAGGTTTTCATCTCGATGGAATACGTCGACGGCGAGGACCTGGCCACGCTGCTGCGACCTGTCGGCCGGCTGACCGCCGACAAGGCGACGCAGATCGCCCGCCAACTGTGCGCCGGCCTGGGGGCGGCCCACGATCAGGGCGTGCTCCATCGCGATCTCAAACCGGCGAACGTCATGATCGATGGTCGCGGGCAGGTGCGGATTGCCGACTTCGGCATCGCCGCCCTGGCTTCGGCCGCGGAGCCGGCCCGGCTGGCCGGCACGCCGGCCTTCATGGCCCCCGAGTTGTTTGCCGGCGGCAAGCCCTCGATCCGCAGCGATTTGTATTCGCTGGGCATCGTTCTCTATGAAGCAATGACGGGAAAGGAGCCGTTTCCGGGTGGGGCGGCCGAGCTTCACGCCCCGCCGGCCACCCCCGTTCGGCCGTCGGCGATAGTGCCGGAAATCGATGCCCGGTTCGAGCAGGTCATCCTCCAATGCCTGGAACGCGAGCCGCAGCGGCGGCCGGACTCGGCCTATGCCGTGGCGGCCGCCATGCCTGGTGGCGACCCGCTCGCCATGGCGTTGGTGGCGGGCGAGACGCCGTCGCCCAGCATGGTGGCCGCGGCGAGCCCTTCCGGTGCGCTCAGCCCCCGCGTTGCCCTGGGCTATTTGATCGCCGCGCTGCTGGCCTTGTTCTTTGTCGTGCGATTGGCCGATCAAACGTTCTTCCTGCCCCAGGCCGGACTGGCCAAATCGCCGGCCGTGCTGGCCGACAAGGCCGAGCAGATCATTGCCATGCTTCGCGGCGCGCCGAGCAGCCAGGAACATTGGCAGGGCTTTGCCATCGACCGGGGCTACTTGCAGTATGCCGCCGAGGCCACGGACCGGCGTCGCATTTGGGCGGACCTGCCCGGCGATCGCCCGCCGGCGGTTTGTTTCTGGTATCGCCTCGGCGGCGAGCGACTGGCCCTGCCCGCCCTCGTGGGCGAACCGTCGCCCGTGCGGGCGTTTCCGACCGATCCGGGCATGGTCATGGTGCGACTGGATGGCCGCGGACGGCTGTTTCAATACGCAGCGACGCCTGATCGCACGGATTCCTCCACCAACCCGGCCAAACCCGTGGATTGGTCGGCGTTGTTTGACCTGGCCGGGCTGCCGATGTCCCGTTTCAAAACGATTCGGCCCACTGGCCGGCCGCCCATGTACGCCGATTCGCTGGCCGCGTGGGAGGGGACGGCGGCGGAAGACCCGCAAATGCCGCTCCGCGTCGAGGGGGCATCATTGGGCGGGCGGCCCGTCTTCTTCGAAATCGTCCCGCCCTGGACGCCCGACTGGACCGACGCCCAGGAGGGACCTTCGCGGTTGCCACGACGCATGCCGCCCGGGCGGCTCGTGCTCTACCTGCTCACCATCGTGGTCGGCGGATTGCTGGCATGGCAGAACGCGCGCCGGAGCCGCGGCGATTATCGCGGCGCCCGGAAATTGGTCGTAGTTGTGTTGTTCCTAGGACTGTTGGACTGGTTGCTGGGCGAACGCCACGTGCCGAGTCTCTCGGCTGAAATTGCCCTGTTCTATCTGTGGATGGCCCGTGCCACGCTCACGGCCGCCATCGCCTGGATCGCCTACTTCGCCGTCGAGCCGTACGTGCGGCGGTTCTGGCCGCAAACGCTGATCACCTGGAATCGCCTGCTGGAAGGCAAGTTCCGCGACCCGTTGGTGGGCCGCGACCTCTTGATCGGCGGCCTGTGCGGGCTGTTGCTGGTGCTGGTCATGCAACTGGACGTGCTGCTGCCCGCCCGATTCGGATCGCCTCCTCCGCTGCCCAAGCTGCCCGCCGCGCTCTGGGATTTGGGAGCCGAGCTCGGGCTGCGCTATAAGCTCAGCATTTTGGTCACCGCGCTAATGACCAGCATTACGCTCGCCCTGGTTCTGCCGCTTGTGATGCTCGTGGTGCGTGCGGTGATCCGCCTGCCCTGGCTGGCGGCCGTGGTTTCCTGGCTGCTCCTGGGCGCGCTTGAGACGTTTGCCACCGGCCAAGACGCCTCGTTTCCTTGGCTCACCAGCCTGATCGTGACAGGCGTAGCCCTGCTGTTGCTCGTGCGCCTGGGACTGGTCGCACTCATGGCAACCTTGTTCGTCTGTTTCCTTATCATGAGCAGTCCGATCACTTCGGACCTTCAGGCCTGGTATGCCCCGGCCAGCGGCTTCGCCGTGTTATTGATGGTGGCGTTGCTGGTTTACGGTTTTTTCACTGCTCGCGCGGGCCAGCCGGTTTTCTGGCATCGGTGGCTTGACAGCTAACGCGATGAAGAGGCTCGAAAGCGAACAAACGGAAGAACAGCGGACATCAGACAAAAGAACCGGGCAATGCTCGCTCGCAATGAGGTCGGTGTCCACCCGCTTCGTGTCTCCTAACGATCGGCGGGCCCTCCACGGCGTTGGATGCCTCGCTGCGAATTGACACACTTGGCGTGCGAGAGTATGGTTGTTGCGGCTCCCTTTCCTGCGTAAACCTATCGCTTGGGGCGCAGCAATGTCAACTGATTGGTACTACCAAGCCGATGGAAAGGACGTTGGGCCCATCTCCTCGTCCGCTCTGAGACAGCTAGCTGGCAGCGGAATCGTATCGCCCGAGACTGCCGTGAGGCGGTCGTGCGATTCAACATGGACCGCGGCGAAGCACGTTCGTGGGTTGTTGCCCCACCAGGAAGCTCTCGACGAGTCCCTGCCATCGCGCCAAGGACCACCTATCCGGGGAGCAGACGACAGCGACGTCGTCGCTTGGCTTTCCGACAACAGCAGGGGAATTGGCGTCGGCCCCGTAAGCCCCGATTGGGGCCCGACAGTCGTTGACAAATATAGGGTCGACTATGTCAAGGCAATGCACGCAATTGACAATGATGTCGGGCGGCTTGTCCAGGATGGCAAAGAAATGAGGGCCTTGGTCCTTTTGGAGGAAACCGTTCGGAAGATCGTGGAGATACACGGAGCCTTGGCCAGCTTTTACGCCGTCCTATGGAAGAATCTCGCGATCTTGGAACGCTGCGGTTCCCAACGGCTCCGGCAGTTTGACCATAGGCCATTGCCTATTCGTGCTCTGCTGACAGACGGACCCGCCACCGAGGATGAAATCGAGGAGATTGTGTTGAACGCGCTCCGCGGGCATGGCATATGCAAAAAGCACTGGCTGCTTAAGGAGGTCATGGTTGGTGAGATCGAATACATGTTGGACGCGTTGCGGATATTGATTGAGCCTGACTTTATTCCGGGTCCGTGACACGGTGCCCGACGTGGTGGGACGCTCAGCGCGTCGTTGGTAGGCGCATCGCAGGGTTCTTGGGTGATCGTGCCCCACTTCACGGCGGGTGCGCTTGTGTACTGGTTCCGTCCGATCAACCGAGAATGTCGGCAATCCGTTAGCGAATTTCCTGGGGATCCGCCATGAAAAAGCCAACACGTACCGGCAAGTGTGAGGGCTGTGACAACTCGCCGCGCGAGTTATGCCAAATTGAAAGCGGCCAGTGGGTTTGCCGCACTTGTCTGCGCGAAATTAGAGGACCCGTGCGCCCCCGGCACCTGGCGCCGCTTTCAAAAGTGGCGGAGCTGAGGGCAAGGGGCCTTCAGGTATCGGACGACTTGACGAAAGCGGAGTGTCGTCGGCTTGAAAAGGCCCTCAATGCGCCTAAGGTCTACAGCGTTGACGAAGCCACCGAGATATACCGGCGATATGCCCACCTAAAGGGATGGAGCACCATTGAAAAAGTAATACGCGAAAAGGTAGAAGACTGGCGGTTTTCGAAGGACGGAGCTGTGCAGCTCGCGATTGACTTCCACGAGACGGGGATCGATAACGCGAAATACATCGGGATGGATGCGGAGAGCCGCGCCGCGGATCCATCCGATCGGATCGTGCAGGCGGCGATGAACGCGGCGGGAATTGAATTTGCAAACGAGGATGGGACCAGTCGAATGGAAATCGTTGACCGATGCGTGCCGTACGAGCAACTGGTGCTTCGCCGCGAGCCCGACAACCCACACGACGCGAACGCAATTGCGATCTTCCGCAAGAGCGGCGAGCAGATTGGCTACGTTCGCAGGAGAACGGCTGCTGATATCGTGGAGAGGGCGAAAAACGGGTACGGACACTATGCGTTTTTCAGGGAAAAAGCGCAACGTTACGGCGAAGACGAGGCCCGCCTAATCCTGGTTGTTTCTCGCCCCGGGGTGACCAACCCTGAGTTGGTAGAGTACGTTCGACGCTGGACGAAACCGATAACTGTTCCCGGGAATTCCGATTGATGCCCATGGCCCAGATTCAGCTCGCGGATACGCGCGTCGGCAGCTCGCCGCATGGATGAAACGAGCCGGAAAATGAGACGTCACTCGTTTGCGTTGCCGCAATCAATGTGTCCCTTCGTTGCCGTTCCCGGGGACGACAAGGCATACGTAATTCACGCCCGGCCGCTTGACGAGCGAGAGAAGAAACGCGAACGCAGGAGGGCACCATGAAAAAGGCCAAAAGTACAAACAGCCGTCGCAAATCGCAACGCAAATCCCCCACGGCGAAGCCCTATTGGGAGATGACGACCGCCGAGCTGCGCGAGGCGACGAAGGAGTTTGACCAGGAGTTTATCGGCGAGACCTTCCGGCCGGCGACGCCCGCAGAGCGGGCGAGATTCGAGAAGGCTCGCAAACGCGGCCGCCCGCGCAAGGGCTTAGGGTCGAAAACGATTTCCGTAACCGTGGAGAAGCGTCTGCTGGCCCAGGCCGATCGGCTGGCCAAGAAGCTCCACCTGCCCCGCGCCGCCCTGATTGCCCGTGGGCTCCAGGCGGTGGTGGGCGAAGAGGTGCCGATCGGTTAGCTCCGTTGATCGCGATTCACGGAGCGCAATGACACGCAACCGAGTGGCAGAAAAATCAGTGACGTTCGCTTTCTGCCTTCGCAACATCGTCGGGGACTCGCCCTTTTTCTGCTCCGATGTCCGGCTGGGCATTGCTCCGTGGCGTCTCGCGCGCGTTGATCACCAGCAGGATGGCGGACACGACCGCAAGGGGAATGAGAAACATCAGCACCTCAGAAAAATACATCGGCGGATGTTCAGGTCCTTTATACCGAGGATGCGCCATGCCCAGGCTGCCGAGAATTGCCGCCAGCGGCAGCGCGGTAAAGGTGAAAATGACGAGTGTTTTGGCGAGTCCGCTGTACCGCTTGGGGGTGTAGGTGACAAAACCCGTAAAGAACAAGAGCATGGAGATAATCGTCATTGCCGGCAAGACCCATCGCCGCCAATCAATAGGAAGGGGTCGCTCCAGTGGTGACGTGCCATTGATCCACGAGGAACAAAACGTGAAGGCGACGATTACGATAGGGGGACCAAGAAGGCCGGCCAAGCCCCAGCACAATCCGGCAAGTAATCCGCGTCGAAAGTTCATGTATGATTCACCCTAACACAGTGCCAGACTTCGGTGAAGTCTTTATCCTGTGAAAGGCCATCGAAATCGGCCCGATCCTTCGGCTTCACACCACGATGGTCATCTTCTCTTTGTCGAAGCGGGCCACGCGGCCGGCACGATGCGAGAGGATGCCCATGTTCAAGGGAGCCTGCACCCGCACGGCAATGTCGATCGGGCTGTAGGGTTTTTGGCGGCTCTTCACGCAATTCAGGAAGTTCGACCACAGCTTGCCGGTGTCGCCCGCCCCTTGCCAGGGAAGGAGGACTTCCTTCGCGCCCTTTTGGGCGGGCACGATGCGGATGCCCTTGCCCGGATGCTCGATGTTGCCGATGGCAATCAGGCCGTCGGTGCCGCGCAGGATCGTGTCCAGCGGCGTGAAGTTGCTCAACGAGTTCATCAGCACCACACTCGGCCCGCCGGGGTAATCGGCGATGATGTTGCACTGGTCGGGCACCTCGCGGTCGTACTGGAAATTGCCGCCGCCGCCCAGCACGCGCTCCGGGAAGGGAAGATCCAGCAAGCAGAAGATGGGCGTGAAGACGTGGACCAGCAGGTCGGTGGCTGGGCCGCCGGCATAGTCCCAGTAGAGCCGCCACTGGAAAAACCGCGACACGTCGAAGGGACGCTGCGGCGCGTCGCCGAGGAACTGCTGCCAATCGAGATCGGGGCCGGGCTTGGCATTCGGATCAGGAATCACCATCCGTTCGCCCCAGTCGCCGCGGCGGAAATAGCCCGCCTGAACGTGAACGATCTTGCCGATGATCCCTTCCTTGATGAGCTTGCGGGCCTTGGCGTAAGCGTCGTCGGCCACGTATTGCGTGCCCACCTGGACGATCCGCCCATGCTTGGCCGCCTCGTCGCCAAGCTGCTTGGCCAGGTCCATTTGCGACCAGTGCGTCAGCGGCTTCTCGCAGTAGACGTCCTTGCCGGCCCGCACGGCTTCGATCGCCATCGGGGCGTGATGCCGGTCGGGCGTGGCGATGCACACCGCGTCGACCCGCGGATCGGCCAGCAGGTCCTTGAAGTTGCGATAGATTTTGCCGCCCGTCCGCTGCGCCGCCGCCTGGACCCGCGGGGCGTAGATGTCGCAGACGGCCACCGGCGTGCAGCGGTCCTTCAGCGACAGGACGATGTCGATGTGGGCCTGGCAGCGTCCGCCGGTGCCGATAAATCCCACGCCGATCCGCTCGTTGGCCCCTTTGGCGCCTTCCGCGAGGCTCAAGGCCGGCCGCAGCACGCTCGCCGCTGCCGCCGAAACGGCGCTGGCCTTCAGAAACTCCCGCCGCGATTTTCCCTGATCGTTGGTCATGGTTCGGCTTCTCCTGGTTAGTTCTTTTCCTGCTGCCCGCTGAGTTCTACCCAACGCTGGTAAAGTTTTTCCACGGTCGCCTTGTCAACTTCGCCGTCCCACAGGGCCACGCCGTAGCAGAGGTTCAAGGCATGGCCGGCCTTGACCGTGAAGGGCTGCTTCCACTCGTTCATCGTGGCCGAGATGTAGGCGAACGGCGTATTCATGGTGAACATGGTTGCCGGATGGCGGAAATTGGCCGGCCGATCGAACACGGCCACCGTGACCGGCTTGCCCTCGGCCTTGGCCGTATAAGCGCACCATCGGGTGGGCGTCAGCATCTCGTCGCCGTGGATGATCGAGCCGGTCTTGTCGTCGGCGTTGAAGAAACGGCCGCCGCGATCCATCGAGACCAAGAACCGCATGCCCAGGCCGAAATAGTGAGAGCCGCCGATGGTGATCGAATCCTTGCCCGGCGGCGTCTGCAACGAGCAGCACCACTGGACCAAGGTGGCGCCGAAATCCGCGGCCTTGAGCACGTCGACCGCCCGCTGCTCGACCAACAGCGGCTTGGCCGAAGCCGGCCCGAGCCAGTTCAGTTCCTGCACGAAACCGGCCCGCTCGACGCCGCCGTGGGGCGTGGCGCTGATGACGCTGAGTGTCTGCTGCCGCTGCTGGCCGTACTGGGCGTTGAACTCGGCCCAGAAATCGACGCCATCGACGGCCACGGCGTACATCAGGGCGTGATGATGCTTGTGATCGAAGGGCGAGTCGCGGAGCACCTGCACGCCGGCCGGCGAAAAAAGCTGGTCGGCGTACGGTTTAAACGGAACGCCAGTGTAGCGATAGCGCAACACCGGCCGAGTGCTGTCGAGGATCGAAACCGTGGGGCCCTGCATAACGGCCTGCAAGTCGGCCTTCTCGCCGGCGACGGCCAGCAGCCGCGAGCCGGCGGCCAGCACAACGAGCACCACGAGGGTAGTCCGAGCCATTCGTCGCAACCGTTGCATGAGCATAGAGAAATCTCCGTCGGTGGGCATGGTGGTGAACGGGGGGGGTGCGGCCGGCAATGCCAGGCGGCAGTTTCCCCCCATGTTAACCACCGGCCACGGCAGATTCCAGTCGCCCCGCCGAAATTTTGCGACGGTCTAGGAACGCACCCGGACGCTGACCGCACCGCTTGGCTGCTTGCCTTGGGCTTGCTTCCACAGCTTGTGGGCGGTTCGGAATTGAGGGAAGGTCATGCCCGCCGCACTCCCCTTGGCGGTGCTGCCGCCGAGGCTCACCAGTTGCTGGTAGAACTGCGTGGCTTTCTGCGCACCCATTTTCGGGTGACCGGTCACGAACTCGGCCAACGTTAGAATACCATCGTGATTGGCGTCCATTTTCTCGAAGCGATCCCGCAACGGATGCTTCGTGGCATTCTGGGCGGAAGCATTCATGCCTACCTGCGACACCACGGCCAGGCTCAACAGCAAGGTGCAGATTCTCATAACGCGTCTCCTCTCGGTTGCCCCTACCCTTATGCTACCCGATACGCCGTGGTGTGGGCAAGGTCTCGCCGCTCCGCCCATTTTGGTGGCCGTGGCGGTATGTTATGATAGAAAGGGCACGAAACCGATTGCGGTGTCGGGCACTGGGCTGGCAACGCATCACCATAGACAGCCATTCGATCTTTCCCTTTTCCCTTCGTTACACTGAACTTCATGCTGCCGGTCGGGAACTTGACTATGAAACTTGTACGCTCGCTCGCCATCGTTCTGTTGTTGACCCTTTCCGCCGGGACCGAGGCTGCCGACCAGGTGGCCCGCTCGGTGGTCAAAATCCACGTCACCCGTCGCGAACCCGATTTTCTGCGGCCCTGGAACAAGGGAAACGCCCAAGAGACTTCCGGCTCCGGCGTGATTCTGGAAGGCAAACGCGTGCTCACCAACGCCCACGTCGTCCTGTATGCCAGCCAGATTTTCGTCCAGGCCGATCAGACCACCGAGCGCGTGCCCGCCAAGGTGAAGGCCATCGCGCCGGGCCTCGATCTGGCGATTGTCGAAGTCGAGAAAGTGTCGTTCTTCGACGACCATCCCCCGCTCCGCCTGGCCGCCGACATTCCCGCCGTCAAGCAGACGGTGAGCGTCTATGGGTATCCCATGGGCGGCGAGCAGCTTTCGGTCACGCAGGGCATCGTCTCGCGGATCGAATGCACCACGCTCTACTGCCTTACCACCGGGCTGCGGATCCAAATCGACGCCGCGTTGAATCCGGGCAATAGCGGCGGCCCGGCCGTGATCGACGGCAAAATCACCGGCCTGGTGCATAGCAAGCTCAGCCACGGCGAGAACATCGGCTACCTGATCGCCGCCGACGAAATCCGCATGTTCCTCGACGACGTCCAGCACGGGCCCTATCACGGAAAACTTCAGCTTTGGGACGCCGTCGAGGGGACGGAAAACGAGGCCCTGCGGGCCAAGCTGGGCTTGGGCAAGGAAACCGGCGTGGTGGTTTGCCACCCCTTCAGCTCGGCCGCCGACTACCCGCTCAAGAAATGGGACCTCATCACCCGCATCGCCGGCCAGCCCTTGGATAATCAGGGCAACGTCAAGATCAAAGAGGACCTGCGGGTGTCGTATCAATATCTCGTGCCCAAGCTGGCCAAGCAGGGCCGGCTCCCGCTCAGCATCTTCCGCGACGGCAAGCGGCGCGAGGTCGAGCTCCCGCTGCGGGCCGATCGGAATCTGGTCATTCCGTTCCTGATGGAGAAATACCCGCGTTACTTCATCTGCGGGCCGATGGTCTTCATGCCGGCCAGTCAGGAACTGGTGTCCCGGCTGATTGCCAACTCCTGGGCCGTCTCGATGCTCACGGCCGGTGAAAGTCCGCTCTTGGGGCGAGAAATGGGCCATCCGGCCTTCGCCGGCGAAGAAATCATCACGCTGGGCTTCGGTCTGCTGCCGCACAAGACGGCCAAAGGCTACACGCTGGCGCCGTTCAGCGTGCTGAGCCGGCTGAACGGCACGCCCGTGCGCAATCTGGCCCATCTGGTCGAACTGGTGCGCGATGCCAAGGGCGAATTCCTCACCATCGACGTGGCTGGCGAAGGCTCGCCTCTGGTCTTCCGCCGCCAGGAGGTTCTTCAGGCCACCGAGGACATTATGGCCGACGAGGGCGTGCGGAAGCAGTATTCCGACGATTTAGAGGGCGTCTGGCATCCGAAGAAGTAAGGGACAGGGTTCAGTGGTCAGGGTTCAGGGAAACGCCAAAACTGATTCCTGAACCCTGAACCCTCTCCCCTTGCACTATCCACTGCGAAGCATAATATTGTGATATCCTGCGGTGGAAAAACGTCTTTCGAATTGCCAGAGCCATGGATATTGCAGGCGTTCGCGAAGCCTTGCACAAGCAGCCGTTCGAGCCGTTCGCGATTCGCTTGGCCGACGGTCGCTCGCTCCCCGTTCCGCACCCGGATTTTGTCGCGTTGACTTCGCGGCGCGTGATTGTCGGCGCCGAAGACGATTCCTGGTCGATCATCGAGCCGCTGCTGATCGTCTCGCTCGACTCGCTGCCGAAGCAGGGCAAAGGCCGGAACGGCAAGCGTCGTTCCGGGTGAGTTGCTCTGCTCCGCCGCCCGCCACTCCTCTTCAGCCGTAGGGTGCGTGAAACGCACCAGGATCGTACTCCGCGCCATCCCCCTCTTCAGGTTGATAGCGAGTTTTGACACCCTCGGGTAGAATAATCGCTGTCTGGCGTCGGCGGCCCCGGAACACCGCCGGCAAAACTGTATCGACCCTCGTTTTCTTGAGGAGGAGTCCGATGTCTCGCGCGCTTGCTACTGTATTGCTGTGTACCGTCCTGGCACTGCTCGCCACGCCAACCGTCCTGGCGGCTGACAAGCCGGCCAAGAAACCGCCGGCCGCCGCGGCCAAATCAACCCCGGCGCCTCGCCACGACAAGGCAGCGCGGGCCAAGCCCGCGCCGAAGGAAAGATCGCGCCCCGCCGTCCAGCCCGTCGTTGCCGGCGGCTACGAAGCGATCATCGAGAAGGCCCTAGCCATGCCGACCCAGATGGAGTTTAGCGACACGCCGTTGACCGACGTCATCGGTTTTCTAGCGGACTATCATTCCCAAAAGGTGGGCCACGAGTTTTCCATTGTTCTCGAAACAAAGGCCCTCAGTGACGCGGGAATTGCCCTGGACCAGCCCATAACGCTGAACCTGAAAGGAATCTCGCTCCGCTCGGCCCTGAATCTGATGCTCAGGGACCTCAACCTGACGTGGGTCATCGATAACGAAGTCTTGTTGATCACCACGCCGGAGGGAGCCGAAAGCCGATTGACGACCAAGGCCTTCGATGTTGCCGACCTGGTGGTCTGCCGCGACAGCAAGGGCAAACTGTGGGACGACTATGATTCGCTCATCGACCTGATCAAATCCACGGTGATGCCGACGACCTGGGACGACGTCGGCGGCCCCGGCTCGATTTGCCCGGCCGACATGGGCTCGGCCAAGGCGATCGTCGTCTCGCAGACGCGGCGGGTCCACGAGGAAATCGCCGACGTGTTGGCAAAAATCCGTGAGGTGGCCAAAAAGACCCCCAGTGCCGGCCCGCCGGTGCGCGACAAGAATCCGGAAACCGGGCACGCCATCGACTGGCTCGGTGCCCGACCGCCATGCGATGTGTCCAAGGGCGACGGTACGAAACGTGGCAAACCCGACGGCAAGAAGAAAAACCCGTAACGGCACTGTGGCACAGCCGCCCCTGGCTGTGCCGAGCGCGGCTGTGGTTAAGCGACTTGCACAGCCGGGGGCGGCTGTGCTACATAGGGACCTTCATTTCCCCGGCGGAGCCCACGCGTGTGCGTCGGGCCCGTTGCCGATCGTGGGAAAAGCGGCGACTCGAAGCCGCGCGGCGCCCATCGGAATCAGCGTCACCCGCTCCGCCGGTTCGTCCGACTTGACCGGACTTTGTTGCAACGGCCCGATCAGCCCCAGACGGTCCTGCTGCCAGGCGGGAATCCGCTTGGCCTTCGCGTGCAGCAAAAGCGGCGCGGCCTCCGGCGTAAACGGCTGCCGGGCCAGCGGCCCCGGGCGACGTTCCAACTCGAACGACGCGGCCGGGTTCTCTCGGTCGAGCACCAGCCCATAGTTCCACGGCGTTGTCGGAAAGACTTCCCACTCCGGCCAGTCGCCGTTGTGACCATAACGCTGCCAGCGCTCGCCGATGCGGAGCGAGAACGCCAAGGGGCCATAGTCGACCGAGACGGCATCATGATTCTTCTGCCACACTCGCACCACGGTCCGCATCGGCAACCGCAACTGCACCGTGTCGCCGTCGGCCCATTGCCGTTCCACCACCAGGTACGAGAGCGGCTCGGCCTTGGCGTCCAGCCGGCGGTCATTCAGGCTGAACACAGGCGTGCCGCTCCAGCGCGGAATCCGCAAATAGAGCGGAAAACGCACCGCCTTCGGCAACGACATCCGAAGTCGGATCGTATCGCTGAACGGATAGTCGGTTTCTTCAGCGATTTTGACGACCGTGCCGTCGCCGACTTTCGCCTTAACGTCACTGGCGGCGTAGAGCGATGCACAAAGGCCGCCATCGCCCGTGGCCAGCCACAATTCCTCGGCGTAATAGGGCCAGCCGTGCGAGACGTTGTGCTGGCAGCAGCGGTACACCTCGTACGGGCTGTAGGAGAGCATGTTGCCCTCGTTCTGGACGTCGGGGCTCTTGTTCCCCCGGTCGAGCTGGATCATATTCGCGCCGGTGAGGTAATGCAGGGCCTTCTCGTCGGGCGTCAATGCGGCCGGCATGGAGTTGAAGGCAATCTGCTCGTTGCGGTCGGACCACAGCGGGTTGCCGCTCAGCCTGGTGAGCATCTCGAAACTGTGCATGAACTCGACGATGCCGCAGGTCTCGAATCCCTGCCGCGGATCGCCATGGCCGGGGCGGCAATTCTCGTCGCCGGCGAATCCGCCGCCGGGAAACTGGCCGTAAAGCCCCATCACCGTCTGGTAGTTTCGCTCGGCGGCGTCGAGGTATTTTTTGTCCTTCGCCTGCATGTAGTAGATCGCCGGCGCGCGGAAGCCTTGGGCAATATTGACGTTGTGCCAATCGCAGACGCCGCCGGCCCAATCGGCCATATTCTTTTGCAGCCGCTTGGCCAAGTCCAGCAGCCAGGCCTCGCCCGTGCGGTTGTAGAGCCAATACACGCTTTCGAGGTTGTCGCTCATCCGCACCTTCGGCCAGTAACCGGCGCCTAGATCACCGTCCGTCCGTCCGAGCTGCCAGCGGAAATAACGGCTCATGAACGGCAACACCCGCGGATCGCCGCTCTGTTCGTAATAGGATTGCAGCACGTTGAGCATGATCATGTGCGGCCACATATCGGGCTTCCCTTCGAGCGACTTTTTCAGCTCGCGGGGACCGAACCAGCCGTCCTCGCACTGACCGGCCAACACGGCCTCGATCCAGCGGCGGGCCTTCGTGATAATTGCCTGGTCTTTGAGCACGTAACCCAGATCGCCGTAACCCTTCAGCCAGTAGGGCAGCTCTTCCCAGCCGTAGCGGCCGCGGCCCTTTGGGTCGGCCCAGGCGTTCGACTCCAACTTGAGCCAGGGGGAGATTTCGGCCAGCCGGCCGGTCAGCCCCTCGGCCTCGATTTCCAGCATGTTCCGCAGCCAGCCCTTGGGCGTGATCTGGCCGATCGGCAGTTTTATAAGCGGGCTGGGCAACAAGGGCTCGCGATTCGAGGTATAGAGCCGGCTGCGGCAGTCGGCCGGAATCCGCCGCACGCTACGCACGCTCTCCTCCGCGGCGCCGGCCGCCTGCGCGCTGCGCCAAAGAAGCAATGCACAGAGTAAAACCCAGGGAAGCGATTTCATTGCTGTATCCTTAGTGGTGGGGCGTTTTGGCCGTTCCGCGATGCACGGTCAATATCTAACGTGCTCGTATTCTCGCCAGGGAGCGAAGACGTGTCAACAATTCGAAGGCTCTCTTGTAGCTCAGCCGCCCTCGGCTGTGATGAGCGATGCGCACAGCCGAGGGCGGCTGTGCTACACGTCACCCGATGGCCCAGCCCAGCAGCCGCAACACCTGGTAGAGGACGGCAATGATGCCGATCGCTGCCAGGATGGTCCTGATCTGGTCGGTGCTCGGCAGCGGGCCGGCCGGCCGGGGCGCCATGGCCGCCACGGGCGGCGGCAACGTTTGGCCCAGTCTTAGATCGGTCGGCGAGGTCGATACGGGAGCCATCGGCACCGACGAACGCACCGGCTCGTCGCGGACGGCAACTTGCGATCCGATCGGCGCAGCCGGCCGCGCCGCTACCGGCATCGCCACCGGCGTCGCAATCGGGGCTGCCGCCGGCACGCCTGTCGGAACCGCAACCGGAGCCGCTGCCGGGATGGCCGCCACGGGGGTCGGGCTGCGACGCTGCTGCTCGTGCAGGGCCAGCATCGCCTGCGACGAGACGCGCTGAAAATCGCCGTCCACCGTGCCCAGGAACCAGCGCAGACGACCGCAATAGCTGCCCGTGGTCCGCCCGTAGGCCGAGCCGAACAGTACGCCGGCCAACTCGTCGCGCTGGTTGAGGATGGGCCCGCCCGAGTCGCCGTTCCGCGCCGGCGCGGACAGCTCGACCATCTCGAACGGCTGATTATTGCCGGGCGAAACATATTGCGTGCAGCGGCCCGCCACGGCGCGATACGAGCCGCTGCCATAGCCGGCGATCGTGAGCACGTCGCCCGGGCGAGGCGCAACGTTCGAAACCGAGATGGGCGCCACGCTGGGCCGCCAGATGGCCAACGCCGCCAGGTCCCAGTCGCGGTCGGTCCGCAGCACGGCGGCCGGCGACTGAAAACCGTCGGGGAACAACACGGTGATCATTCCGGCGGCGTCGCGGACCACGTGCCAATTGGTCATCACCAGGCCGGTCGATTCGGTCACCGCCACCAGTGCGCCGGAACCATAGGCCGTCCCGTCGCGTTCGGGCGACACCACCCTCACCACGGCCGGATGCGGCGGCGCGAACGAGGAGGCGGGCGTAAAGCCCGATTGGGCGGCGGCCGTCGAAGCGGCGCCCATCGCCAGGCTGAACAGAAGAAGCCGTATCACGGTGCGTTGGCCTCGGGTACTGATCCGCGCAACGAAGCGACTTGTTCATCGATGCTCGGCGAGCGAAAGTCAACCGGTGACTTTGCTACATCGCTAACGTTGCTTTGCCCGCAGCATCCACAAACACCAGCGGCATTACGTCCGTGAGTGCCAACTGACGGAACTCCCCGTCTTCGCCATCTTTTCGGCTGCGGCGGGCACGGCGAATCAGCGTTTTTCCATGGGAATGTAGTTGGTTTCCGTCGGGCCGGTGTAGATTTGCCGGGGGCGCTGAATTTTCGTGGTCGGATCGTCGTGCTGCTCCTTCCACTGCGCGATCCACCCCGGCAGCCGCCCGATGGCGAACAGGACCGTGAACATGTTGGTGGGAATGTCCATCGCCCGCAACATCAGGCCGCTGTAGAAGTCGACGTTGGGATAGAGACGCCGCTCGACGAAGTAGGAATCGGCCAGCGCCAGCTCTTCGAGTTTTCGCGCGATATCCAGCAGCGGATCCTTCCGTTTCAGTTGCCCGAGCACGCGGTCGCACGCCTCTTTAAGGATTTTCGCCCGCGGATCATAATTCCGATAAATCCGGTGGCCGAAACCGTGCAGGCGGAAGGGATTGGTCTTGTCCTTGGCGTCGCGGATGCAATCTTCGGGCGAAAGTCCGCCGCGCTGGATGTGACTGAGCATTTCCATGACTTCCACGTTGGCCCCGCCGTGCAGCGGTCCCCAGAGGGCGCAGACGGCGGCGGCGCAGGAAGCGAACAGGTTGGCCCGGGCCGAGCCCACCACGCGCACCGTCGAGGTACTGCAATTCTGCTCGTGATCGCCGTGGAGAATGAAGATCAAGTTCAGCGCGTCCTCCACTTCCCGCGTGACGATGTACTGCTGGTGTGGCAGCGAGAACATCATGTGCAGGAAATTCGCGCAGTAGCGAAGATGCGGATCGGGATAATTGAAAGGCAAACCCTGCGAGCGGCGGTAGGAAAACGCGGCGATGGTGCGGACTTTGCTGATCAGCCGCGCGGCCGCATTTTCCAGCGATTCTTCATCTTCCAGCGCCAACAGCGGCTGGTGGTAGCACGCCAGGTTGCTCAAGGTGGCCGAGAGGATAGCCATCGGCGGGGCATCGGGCGGGATGTGCTGGAACTGGTGCTTCACCCCTTCGTGCAGCAATTCGTTGGCCGTCAACAGGTCGCTGAACCGCGTCAATTCGTCCTTTCGCGGCAGCCGCCCGAAAATCAACATCCAGGCCACTTCGACGAAGTTCGGCTTGGCGGTGAACTGCTCGATGGGGATGCCCCGGTAGCGGAGGACGCCCTTCTCGCCGTCGATGAAGGTGATGGCACTGCGGCAGACGCCCGTGTTTCCCAGCGAGGGATCGTAGGTGATCAAACCGGTCTGGTCGCGCAGTTTGGTAATATCGACAGCCCGCTCACCTTCCGTTCCGGTGAGGACGGGCAGCTCGATCTGCTGATCGCCGATGGTTAAGATCGCCTTTTCCGGCATGCCAACCTCCGATAAGAACCTGATCTGCGCAGTAACAGCGCGGCCAAACCCCTTATTTTACCTCGGCCGGCGGGCAAATCAATTGGCACGAGACGTTCGCCGGCGGGCAAGCCCTGCTCGCCCGTGCCACCGAAGAACAGCAATCCTGCTCTCCCACGCCCTCGACCAGCTCAGGCGCGGCGGATCATCGTGAACTCGTCCATCGTCACGGCCGTCAATTCACCGTCCGGCAATTCCAACAAAACCACGTCGCTGAAGACTTTGTCGTCGTAGCTGCGTTGGAAGTGCAATCCGTGCCGCCGGCGTTCGATGCGGACCACGGTTCCGCACGTCTTGGCGGTCCAACTCTTTTGCCCGACGGTGACGAGGTGCTCGACCTCCACGCGATCGCCGACCTTCAACTCGTCGAATTGGGCTCGGACTTGGCTTTGACTGGTGGTCATAGCTTGGCACCGGATGGCCCTTCTGGGCGGGCGATGGCCCGGCCCAGCTACCATCATTGTGCCAAACGTTTCAGTTTTGACAAGAGCAGAAGGAGGGTTCAGGGGGTACGGGGCAGAGGTCAGGGTTCAGAGGGCAGGGTTTAGGACCTCTCATCTTGGCCGAAGTCCTGAACCCTGAACCCCGAGCTCTGAACCCTGAACCCCGAACCCTGCCCCCGGTCCCGCAAACCCCTATACTTCCTTGGCGTTGATCCAAGACATCAGCTTCCGCAGCCGGCGGCCGACCTCCTCGACCAGATGGCTCCGCTCTTTGCGCCGCAATGCCTTGAAGGAGGGGGCGTTGGCCCGGTTCTCCAAGATCCACTCGCGGGCGAAGTACCCATCCTGGATCTCGGCCAGGATCCGCTTCATTTCGGCCTTCGTCTCCGGCGTGATGATGCGCGGGCCGCGGGTGTAATCGCCGTATTCGGCCGTGTTCGAGATGCTGTAACGCATGTAGTTCAGGCCGCCCTGGTAGATCAGGTCGACGATCAGCTTGACCTCGTGGACGCACTCGAAATAGGCCATCTCGGGCTGGTAGCCGGCCTCGACCAAGGTCTCGAAGCCGGCCTTGATCAGCGCGCTCAGGCCGCCGCAAAGAACAACCTGCTCGCCGAACAAGTCGGTTTCGGTCTCCTCGGCGAAGGTGGTTTCGATCACGCCGGCGCGGGTGCCGCCGATGCCCTTGGCGTAGGCCAGGCCGATCTTCAGCGCCTCGGGCCCGGCGCCTTCGCCCAAGGCGATCAAGCAGGGCACGCCCGCCCCGCGGACATACTCCGCCCGAACCAGGTGCCCGGGGCCCTTGGGTGCCACGAGGATGGTGGAGACGCCCTTGGGCAGGTCGAACTGACCAAAGTGGACGTTGAACCCGTGGGAACAAACCAGGACATTGCCGGGCGATAGGTTGTCGCGAATCTGGCTGCGGAAGACGTCGCCCTGGAGTTCGTCGGGCAGCAGCACGGTGATAATGTCCGCCCGCTTGGTCGCCTCGGCGGCCCCGATGGGCTGGAAACCGTCCTTGACGGCCTGCTCGTAATTGGCCGTGCCGGGCAGCTCGGACACGATCACGTTGCAGCCGCTATCGCGGAGGTTTTGGGCGTGTCCGTGCCCCTGGGAGCCGTAACCCAAGATGGCAATCGTCTTGTTCTTCAGCAGCGAGATGTCGGCGTCTTTGTCGTAGTAGATTTTGGCGGGCATGGATATTTCCTGGGGTTAGGGGCTAACGGTTGAGGGGCTAGGGGCTAGGGACTGGGGGCTAGGGTTCTGCTAGCCCCCAGCCCCTAATCCCTAGCCCCTCCTTTTACTACTCTCCAATTCTTCCTCGCACCATGGCAATGCGGCCGGTGCGGACCAGTTCGATAATACCAAAGGGGCGCATCATGTCGATGAAGGCCTCGATTTTCCGTTCTTGACCGGAGATTTCGATCATCACCATGTCGGGGGCCACGTCGACGATGCGGCCGCGGAAGATGTCGGACAGCTCGCGGATTTCGCCGCGGGAGCCGTTGGCCGTCGAAATCTTGATCAACATCAGGTCCCGCTCGACATGGTCGGACGAGCCCACGTCGTCGACGCGAACCACGGTGACGATCTTTTCCAGTTGCTTGCGGACCTGATCCAATACGCTATCATCGCCGACGACGACGAAGGTCATGCGGGACAAATGGGGGTCTTCGGTCTCCCCCACCGCGAGGCTGTCGATGTTGTAACCGCGCGACGCCAACATGCCCGAAATGTGCGACAGCACACCAGGCACGTTCTGGACCAAGGCCGACAACACGTGACGCATGGGACGTTCCCCGAGAGACGAAACTGGCATGATACCCCCCGCCGGTTGATTGGACAAGGGGCGCGGAGCGGAGGTTCGCCACGGGTGGGCCGGTCTGGCTCGTGTTTCGCAATCCCCTGCCCGATAAGGACTTAGATTACGCCCCGAAAGAAGCGCAGACGGAGCGGGCCAAGGCTGGTAAGATTAGTTTATGCGACGAATTCTCGATGACTTGCACGCGGCTGCCCCCGCGATTGCACCTTCCCTGTTGGCTTGCGATTTTGCCGAATTGCGGGAGGAGATCCGCCGTGTCGAGCGGGGCGGGGCGCACCTGCTGCACCTGGACATCATGGACGGCCACTTCGTGCCGAACCTGAGTTTCGGACTGCCGGTGGTCGAGGCCGTTCGCCGCTCGACCGATTTACCGCTGGACGTGCACCTGATGATTTCGGAGCCGGCCCGCTACCTGCGGCAGTTCCGCGACGCGGGCGCCGACCTGCTGACGGTTCACATCGAGGTGCTCCCCGATCCGCGGCCGGTGTTGCGCGAGATCCGGGCGTTGGGGGCGGCGGCGGGCATCTCGCTCAACCCGCCCACGCCGCTGGAGACCTTGAGCGACTGCCTCGATTTCTGCGACGTGGTGCTCGTGATGAGCGTGATGCCCGGTTTCGGGGGTCAAGCGTTCGAGCCGGTGGCGCTGGAGAAGCTTCGCCGCTTGCGCGCCACGGTTGGCTCCCAGGTGTTGCTGTCGGTCGACGGCGGCGTGAACCTCGAGACGGTTGGCCCCTGCGCCGAGGCGGGCGCCGACCTGTTTGTCACCGGCTCGACCTTGTTTTCCCAGAACGATTACGGTCGGTCGATCCAGGCGATGACCGAGTTGGCAAAATCAGCGAAGGAAGTGCGGGTTTAGATATGTTGCAGGTTGTGTTGATTCGTCCGGGTTGCACCGACTATGACGCGCAACAGCGGATTCAAGGAAGTTTGGATATCCCCCTGAATGAGCAGGGGGCGAACGAAGTGACGCAGACCGCGGCCGGTTTGCGCGACAAGGGACTGGAGACGATCTATTCGCCCGTTTCCCAGCCGGCCCTGCAAACGGCCGAGATGTTGGCCAAGATCCTGGGCGTCAAATGTAAGAAGGTTGATCGGCTGCCGAATCTGAACCAGGGCCTCTGGCAGGGAATGTTGGTGGACGACGTTCGCCACAAACAACCCAAGGTGTATCGTCAGTGGCAGGAGCAGCCGGAGAACGTCTGCCCCCCCGACGGTGAAATGCTGGGCGAGGCCGAGGCGCGGGTGCGCGCGGCTTTGGCCAAATTGTTGAAGCGTCACAAGGAAGGAGTGATCGGCCTCGTCCTGCCCGAGCCGTTGCTGAGTCTGGCGCGCCGCTTCATCACGCACCGCGAGCTGGGCGACTTGTGGAAAGCGCCGCTCGGCCGCGAGCGGTTCGAAGTGCTGGCGATTACGCCGGACGAAGTGCTGGCCGCGGGAGTGTAAATCCAAACGTCGACCGAAGCCATTGAACAAAGCGGCCGGTTTCCAACCGGTGAAGGCGCGACAGCAGCGTCCCGATTTAACGTCGGTCATCCTGAGCGCAGCGAAGGATCTCCTCAGGGTACAGTGAGATCCTTCGCTACGCTCAGGATGACCGCTTTCAACTCCTTTTCAGCCCCCTCTTGCCCATGTCCGCAGCCCATCCCGATCCGACCAGTTGGAAGAATCTGTTGAAGCATCCCAAGCGGGGCGTGCCCGAGGGACTCTGGAAACGCTGTCCCGGCTGCCAGGCCACCATATTCCGCAAGGAAGCGGAAAAACGGCTCGGCGTCTGCCCCGAATGCGACTACCACTGGTACGTTCCGGCCCGCCAGCGGGTGACGCAAGTGCTCGACGAGGGGACGTTCGAGGAGTGGGACGCCGACCTGGAATCGACCGACCCGCTCAATTTCGTCGACCAGAAGCCTTATCCCCAGCGGCTGGAAGAGGAGCAGAAACGCACCGGGCTCCGCGAGGCGGCCGTGGTGGGCACCGGTATGATTCGCGGCCGCCGCGTCGCTTTCGGCGTGACCGATTCCGCCTTCATCATGGGCAGCATGGGCTCCGTGGTGGGCGAAAAGCTCACCCGCACCATCGAGCGCGCCACGGCCGAACAGTGGCCGCTCATTATCGTCTCCGGCTCGGGGGGGGGCGCCCGCATGCACGAGGGCATCCTCTCGTTGATGCAGATGGCCAAGGTTTCGGCGGCCCTGGCTCGGCTCGACACGGCCGGGGGGCTGTTCATCTCGGTGCTCACGAATCCCACGATGGGCGGCGTGGCCGCCAGTTTCGCCTCGCTGGGCGACGTGGTCTTTGCCGAGCCCCGCGCCCTGATCGGCTTCGCCGGCCCGCGGACCATCAAGGCCACCATCCGCATCGAGTTGCCCAAGGGCTTTCAGACCAGCGAGTTCCTCTTGGAGCACGGCTTCATCGACCGCATCGTGCGGCGCCAAGACCTGCAGAGCGAAATCGCGCGGACGATTGACTATTGCGGGAAATAGTGGCCATGCCGCTCTTCAACCGCTTCCGATCGATGCTTCCCCGCGGCCGCTTGAACGTGTCCAAGCGGTTCGCACTCCTGCACGAAGCCGTCTCGGGCACCATGTCCAACTTCTACATGGCCCGCGAGTTGGACACCGATCGCGTGGTGGGGCTGAAAATTCTCGACCCGGCCAAAACGGCCGCCTTCGAAGGGCGATTCAAAGGGCTCCACAAGCCGCGGGAAGGCGAGATCGCCATGCAGTTGCAGCATCCCCGCATCGTGGAGACTTTCGAACACGGCCTGACGACCGACGGGGCGCAATACCTGGTCATGGAGTACCTGGAAGGCCCCAACATGAACACCGCGCTGGCCGCCCACGACCCGTGCCTGGAGGGACGCCGCGTGCGCTTTATCCGCCAGGCGGCCGAGGCCGTCATGGCCGTCCACGAGGCCGGTTTCATCCATCGCGACATTTGCCCGCGAAACTTCTTGCTCTCCAACGGCCGCGCGGACCTGAAATTGATCGACTTCGGCCTGACCGTGCCGGCTACGCGGTGGTTCATGCAGCCGGGCAATCGCACCGGCACGCCGAACTACATGGCCCCGGAATTAGTCCGCCGCCGGGCGACGGATCAGCGGCTCGACGTCTTCGCCTTCGGCGTGATGGCCTACGAGTTCTGCACGTTCGAACTGCCCTGGCCACGGGGCAGCGACGGCATGGCGGCCATGACCCACGATCGGCCGCCGGCGGACATCCTCAAGTTCCGTCCCCATCTTCAACCACAGCTTGCCAAGGCGATTCATTCCTGCATCGAGCCTGACATGGGCCGGCGCTGTCCTTCGATCGAGGCGTTCTTGCGGTCGATCAGGGGAGTACAGGACGACCGAAGCTTGTGAAGAAAAGTGGTCTCCCTCCGGGAGAGGATTTGGGTGAGGGCGGGCAACGATCGACAAGGCGCGAACTTGTCGCCCGACGTCGCGGTCCGCTTGCGGCTTCGCCCGCGGATGTCCTGTTACGGCCGAGCCGGTTGCGGCGGGGCTTCGTGAGGAGCTTGCTGCGAGTGGCCGCGTTCGACTTCCTGGAAAAGTTTATCCAGGCGACCGTTCATCTCGTCCAGTCGCTTCTCCATCCGCTCGAACCACTCGGGACGGGGCGGCGGGGCGACGGCCGAACCGGCCTCCGGCGCCTGACGTTGCGACGTCCCCGCTTCCGGACCCATATCGAACGGTGACACAGCAGCGCCGACGAAGCCCACCGCGCCCCGGCCGAGCATTCGTTCGACGTGTGTCCGAACGTCGGCCGGCAGCTTGTCCAGTTCCTTCTCCGTTCCTTCCCAGTTCTCCGCGCCGCGACGGACCACGATCTTCGCCGGCCGGTCGCCCTCCTTGCTGATGACCACGCTCATGTCGGGCGGCAACGGCGACGCCACCGCCACGCCCGGCGGCACGATCATGCCGGGATGAACAAAGCGAAACCGTAGCGGCGGCCGGGCCCCATTGGCTTCGCTGTCCGGCCACATGCCGTGCAGCCACTTCTCCATCGTGTCCCAATCCGCGGCGGCCGGCGGCGCGTCGCCGCGGCGGGCCTCTTCGGGCCGTTTGGCGAGCGTGGCTTCCACCGTCTTCGCCTGGCCGCGGTGCATCAGCTCGATTTTCAGTTTTCCGTTCTTGCTCGCTTCGATCGCGCGAACCAGATCGCGCCGGTCCACCAGCGGCTTGCCGCCGGCCCGCAACAGAATGTCGTGCGGCACGATGCCCGCCTTGGCCGCGGGGCTGTCGGGCACCACGACCTCGACCAGCAACCCCTCCTTCTCCGGCAAATTCAATTGCGCCCGCAACGCCGGCGGCATGGGCAGGTAGCCGACGCCCAGCCAGTACTCGGCCAGTTCAGGCACTGCGGCCGGTCGAGCGTCCGTGATCGCGCCTCCGGCGGAATCGAATACCTGAGCGCGGGCCACGGCGCCCCATGACATCAGTGCTATCCCAACAATCCACCAGGAAGCGTTTAGCATAGTTCATCCTTTATTCTGAGGGCGGGAATAGGTTGTGCAAATTTCCCTGCCGGTTTCACTCTGTAGGGAGCGCCCTCTGTGGCGTTCCGTGAACTGGCAAAAACTGCCGGCACGCACCGCGGAACGCCACAGAGGGCGCTCCACAGAACAGAGTTCATATAAGCCATTGCTGCACCGCTCCCTAGTCGGTCTCATTGCCGACGTAATGGACATCGACTTGATCGACGGGAACGACCAATCGGCGACCGTCTTTCAAGGGCACGGGAACCAGTTCGCGATGCTGTTCGACTTCGTGGCCGGTGCGATTAAACGCCTGGACGACGTCGTCCGGAATGGCCGACGGAAGACTGCGCAGCCATTGCTGATCGACGTTGTCGCGCTCGACGGCTGGCACATTGAACAATGTGCCCCGCCCGCCGGCGCCGGCGGGCGCCGAGACGGTCACCATCCGCCACGGACCGGGCGCCGACCGCCCTTGCGGCAGCACGCCGGCCAATTGCGACGGGCTGGCCAATCTCGGTCGGTCGGGCTCAGTCGACGCCGGCCGTCGGGCGCTGTTGGCGAACTGTCCGATCGCGCCGGAGGGCGTGGCGGGGCGGCCGAGGCGGCCTTGCTTCACCGTCGATCCTACCCAGAACATCAGGAAAAAGCTGGCTGCCATCGCCAGCGCCGTCCCCGCCCAGCCCGGCCAGCGCGACCGGCAGCGACGTCTTGTGTCGGACGCCGGCTCGGCCAACACACCCTCGCGTACGACAGTCCCCAGTGTCTGCCGCCAACATTGCGATTCCAGAAACGCCAAGGCGCAGCGCCGCCAGCCCCCCGGCTCGCCGTCGAGACTGGCCAGCAGATTGCGCCGTTCCTCTTCGTTCAATTCGCCGTCGACCAGTCGGTCGAAATGATGATCTTCCAACGGTTTGGTCGTAGTGTCCATGGCATTTTCTCACGTTGCGGCCGACGTCACGTTCACGGCCGCCAGTTCCGTTCGCAGCCGGGCCCGCGCCCGGTGCAGCCGCGTCTCGACGGCACTCTCGCTCACGCCGAGATGTTCGGCCAATGTTCGATAACTCCAGTCTTCACTGTATTTCAATAACAAGATTTCCGCGTCTCGCTTCGGCAGCCGCGCCATGGCTGCCCGCACCTGGGCGCGACGCTCCTCGGCCAATAACCAGCCGAGCGGGTCCATCTCGCGGGCATCGGTCTCGCTGGGCCGGTAACGCTCGACGTAACGGTCGATCAGTTTCCGCCGCCGCCCCTGCTTGCGGCGATACAGAAGCGAATATCGCACCGCCAAGCGGTACAGCCACGGCGCCACCTTCGCCGCATCGTCCAACGGTGCGTGCTGCCGCACCGCCGCCAACGACATCTCTTGCATCACCTCATCGATGGCCTGCGGTTCACCTACCCGGGCGCAAACCACGGTCCTCAGCCACCGTTCATGCTCGACCAAGACTCGCGGCCAGTCGATGCTGGCGCGGTCTGCTCCGGCCGGTGGTTGTCGGCGAGGATCAGGCATTGTCATGGCCATAGGATTAGTTTCCGAATCCCGTAGAATCTTGCATAAATCGCTGCAAGTGGCTAATGTAACGTTAGTTACAGTATGCGGCCTGTCTACCCGCAACAAGAGGGGCGGATGGGCTCGCTGCTGAGGGCATCACGGCCCCCAACGGGGCGTTTCCCTAACACTTTTGACCATGGACCCTTGGATTTGGGCCGTTGTACTGCTCCTGCTGGGAACCGCCCTGGCCGTGCTGGAGATCTTTTTTCCCTCGGCGGGCGTGTTGGCCTTCCTGTCCGTCGCGGCACTGTTGGCGGCCATTGCCATGGGCTTTTACCAGGGCCCCGTGACGGGAATCCTGATCGTCTTGGCCACCATCGTGGGTTTGCCGATCGTGATCGTCCTCGGCTTCAAGTATTGGCCGCAAACGGCCATGGGGCGGCGCGTGTTGCTCACCGCCCCCACTAGCGAGGATGTCCTGCCCGACGATCCGGACAAGGAACGCCTCAAAAGCCTTGTTGGCCGCCTGGGCCGCGCGAAGACTAAAATGCTTTTAAGCGGCGTGATCGTCGTCGATGGCCGAACGGTCGATGCGGTGAGCGAGAGCATGCCCATCGAAGTGGGCCAAATCGTTCGCGTCGTGCAGGTCCGTGGCCACGGGGTGGTGGTCCGGCCTGCCGACGATGAGCAGCCGTCGGAGCAGCCGACCGACCCGTTGCGGCAGACGTATGACGAGCCGATCGATCTCCCCCCAGCTTGACAGGAATGCTGGTCTACGGAGAATTGATGGGGGAACGTGTGGCACAGCCGCCCGCGGCTGTGCAAATAGGATTTGACGAACAGAACCGGCAATTGAAACGCTGTAGGGAACGGGCTCCGTCCCGTTCCGTGAAGCGTTGTCGACGCTCTGTTGCAGCACTCGGAACGCCGCGGAGGGCGTTCCCTACAGAACCACTTTCCAGGAACCAACCATGCCACTCTTGGCCCAAGCGCTCGATAAAGATGCCATCCGGATCCTGATCATCCTCGGGAGCGTGATCGGCTTCTTTATTCTGGTGATTATTCTGGCCGTCTTCACCCGCTACTTCCGCCTGTGGATCCAGTCGGTCACCACCGGCGCCGGGATCGGCATCTTCGATCTGCTGGGGATGACCTTTCGCAAGGTGAACCCCGCGGTGATCGTCCGCAGCAAGATCATGGCGGTGCAGGCGGGCATCGGCGATGAACACGGCGTCACTTCGCATTCCCTCGAAGCGCATTATTTGGCCGGGGGCAATGTGCCGCTGGTGGTCCGCGCACTGATCGCCGCCGCCAAGGCCAAACTGGTCGATCTGAACTTCAAGCTGGCCGCCGCCATCGACCTGGCCGGCCGGAACGTGCTCGAGGCCGTGCAGACCAGCGTCAATCCCAAGGTGATCGATTGCCCGGGACGCGGCATGGGCAAGGAATCGCTGGACGGCGTGGCCCAAAACGGCATCCAACTGAAGGTGAAGGCGCGGGTCACGGTCCGGGCGAACCTCCGCCAGTTGATCGGCGGCGCTACCGAGGAGACCATCATCGCCCGCGTCGGCGAAGGAATCGTCAGCGCCATCGGCTCGGCCAAGTCGCACCTCGAAGTCCTGGAGAACCCAGACCGCATCTCGAAGACCGTGCTGGGCCGCCGGCTGGATGCGCAGACCGCCTTCGAAATCGTCTCCATCGACATCGCCGACGTGGACGTAGGCGAGAACATCGGCGCCCGGCTGCAAGCCGACCAGGCCGAGGCCGACGTGCGCGTGGCCCGGGCGAATGCCGAAGGCCGCCGCGCCATGGCCGTCGCCGAGGAGCAGGAAATGATCGCCCAAATCGAAGAAAACCGCTCCAAATTGGTCGAAGCCGAAGCCGAGGTGCCCAAGGCCATCGCCCAAGCCTTCCACACCAACAAACTGGGATTGATGGATTACTATCGGCTCCGCAACATCCAGGCCGATACCGACATGCGAGCGTCGATCGCCAAAGTCGGCATGAGCCCGACCGGCCGGAAAACGAGCAGCACGGGATGAACGCTCATCTGCTACCGCTGGCCGCGCTGGACGTCTTTCTGATCAAGGCGGTGGTGGTCATCATCGTCTTCATTCTGGCGGGCATTGCCCAACTGATAGCGAAGTTGCAACAGATGCAGCCGCCGGCCGGCCGACCGCCGCGGCCCGTACCGCCGAACGTGGCCGAAGAGATCGGAGAGTTCATGCGTCGCGCCGCGAGTCGCCGCAACGCGGCGGGTGGGCAGGCGGCTCCCGGTTCGCCGCCCAAGCCGTCACCCGTTGCCCCGCCTGCGCGGGTTGAGGCCGCCCCCGAGCCACCGGTGGGAGGACAAGTGGAGGAGCACGTCAAGAAGTATCTCGACGCGCAAGAGTTTACCCGCCGCAGCGAGGATCTCGGTGAAGAGGTCGCCCAGGCCGATCGAGAGATCGACCAACACATGCATCAAGTGTTCGATCACCGGGTGAGCCAATTGGAACTGGTGCCGGGCGAAGCGGCGGCCCCGCCCGCGGCTACTTTCGAAACGTCAGAAACGACCGAGGCCGCGCCCGTCGCGTCCCTTCCCGTCGCCGTCGGGCTGTTGGACCTCATCGGCAGTCCCGAGTCGCTCCGCCAAGCGATCATTCTCAACGAGATCCTGCAGCGGCCGGAATATAGGTGGGGGTAGACGCCCATTCTTTGGTGGCCCCCAGTGCGACTGTACGTCGAGGTTGCATCACCCTGGTGGTGCGATCGAGAGATTCGGTTTGCCGGTCTCCTTATGGCAAGAATCGGTGTCTATACTTGCCGACTGACCGGAAGTCCAGTTGTTGCGGGCACCAGGATTACTTCTCCGGATGTCGTTGATGCCGCGGTTGCGTCAAATTCCGAAAAAAGCGACCGCAAGGACTTGCCAAGGCGGCAATTTTCGTTCATACTAATGAATAATGTGCGCTAATTAAGCAACTCGCCAGACGCGACGTGGCAGCCTAATGGATGGGCGGCCAACCTGCAAACCAACCTTCCTCGACGAAACGTTCCACCTCGTCGCGCGCCGGGAGATGCTGACGTAATCTTGCTTAGGCCCGGATAACCCGTACCGGGATGAAATTGCGAAGGCGGAGAACTCTCGATGCACCGACTCGGATGGCTGTGCGGCGTGTTGTCGTTGGCGACGATTTTCGGCTGTGGTGGTCGCCCCCCCGCCGTTGCTCCGCCGGGTACGCCGGAAGTCATCGTCACCCGGCCGGTGCTCAAGGAGGTCGTCGACTATGAGGACTTTACCGGATGGACGCGGGCCGTGGCCGACGTCGAAGTTCGCGCCCGCGTGACAGGCTACCTGGAGAAGGTCCTTTTCACGGAGGGCACGGAAGTGAAAAAGGGGACGCCCTTGTTCCTCATCGATCCGCGTCCTTATGCGGCTCTGCTCCACTCGGCCGAGGCTAGCTTGGCGCAAGATCGGGCGACGTTGGACCTGGCCAAGACCGAGTTCGCCCGGGCCGCCCAGTTGATGCCGAAAAACGCCATTGCCGGCACGGATTATGACCAGGCCAAGAATGCCGTCGAGGTGGCCAAGGCGCGGGTCAAATCCAGCGAAGCGGCGGTCGAGACGGCGAACCTGAACCTTAATTTCTGTTCCATCCCTGCCCCCATTGACGGCCGCATCAGCCGGCAACTCATCGACCCCAACAACATGGTTCAGGCCGATCAGACGGCGCTGACGACGATCGTCACCCAGGACCCCATCTATGCCTATTTCGACGAGGATGAGCGGACCATGCTGCGGGTTCGCCGCTTGATCCGCGAGGGGAAGGTCAAGTCGGTGCGCGAAGCAAAGCTTACGATCTTCCTCGGGCTGGCGGACGAAGAAGGATTCCCCCACAAGGGCGTCGTCGACTTTATCGACAACCGCGTGGACCAGAACACCGGCACGCTCCGCCTGCGTGGCGTGTTCCCCAATCCGAAGCGGGCTGCCTCCGCCGTGCGGATTCTTTCCCCCGGCATGTTCGTGCGGATTCGCGTGCCCATCGGCGATCCTCACCAGTCGCTGTTGATTTCCGAGCAGGCCCTGGGGAGCGATCAAGCAAACAAATTCGTTTACGTCGTCAACCAGAAGAACGAGGTGACGTATCGCCGGGTGGAAGTCGGCAGCTTGCAGGACGGGCTGCGCGTGATCGAGAAAGGGTTGGCGGCCAACGAACGCGTGGTGGTCAGCGGCCTGCAGCGGATTCGGCCGGGGATCAAGATCCAGCCTAAGATGGCGGCGGAGATGTCTGCGCAGGCGGGGCCCGCCACAACGCCGTCGACCACCAAGCCCAAGCCCGTGGCCGAGAGCCGGCCGTCCTCCTGAGCCCGGAGGGCGGGGAAAACTGGGAGGCCGCCCAGTTGAACTGCGACAATGCCGTGAAATCATCGATGAACTGACCTGCCCGTCCCCGTTTATTTCCTGAGGCCCTGGCCGCAGGTCCCCCCATGTTTTCGCGTTTCTTCATCGATCGGCCGATCTTCGCCACGGTGCTGTCGATCGTCATCACCCTGGGCGGCGGGCTGGCGGTGTTCAATCTGCCGTTGGCCCAATATCCGCCGGTGACGCCCCCCACGGTGCAGGTGAACTGCAATTATCCCGGCGCCAGCGCCCAGGTGGTGGCCGAGACCGTGGCGGCCCCCATCGAGCAGCAGGTCAACGGCGTGGAAAACATGCTGTACATGGCCTCGCAATGCACGAACGACGGCTCGTACAACCTCACCGTCACGTTCAAGCAGGGCGTGAATCTGAACCTGGCCCAGGTGCTGGTGCAGAACCGCGTGAACCTGGCCCTCCCCATGCTGCCCGACGTATTGAGGCAAACGGGCGTGGCAACGCGGAAGATGGCCCCCGACATCCTCATGACCGTCAGCCTCAATTCGCCCGACGGCCGCTACGACCAACTGTACCTGAGCAACTACGGGCTGATCCGCATCCGCGACGAGTTGCTGCGCCTGGAGGGGATCAGCGACATCTTCATCAGCGGCCAACGCGATTACAGCATGCGGATCTGGGTCGATCCGGATAAGCTGGCCTCGCGGAACCTGACGGCCACCGACGTCGTCAACGCCGTGCGCGAGCAGAATGCCCAGGTGGCCTGCGGGCAGATTGGCCAGCAACCGTCCGTTCCGGGGCAGGCAACGCAGATCACGTTGACCACGCTGGGACGGCTGAAAGAGCCGGAGCAGTTCAGCGCGATCATCCTCCGCAGCGCGCCCGACGGCCGCATTACGCGGTTGCGCGACGTCGCTCGCGTCGTCTTGGGCGCCAAGGCCGAGGACGTCACCATGCGGCTCGACGGCAAGGCGTCGGTAGGGTTTGTCATCTTCCAGTTGCCCGACGCCAACGCCCTGGACCTGGCCGACCGCATCCACCAGAAAATGGACGATCTGGCCAAGAGCTTTCCGGAAGGGGTGGCTTATGAGATTCAGTACGACACCACGCCTTACACGCGGGAATGCATCCGCGAGGTCTTCAAGTCGCTGCGCGACGCGATCGCCCTAGTGGCCTTCGTGGTCTTGCTGTTCTTGCAGAACTGGCGCTCGGCCATTATCCCCCTGATCGCCGTGCCGGTGGCCATCATCGGCACGTTCGCCGTCATGGCGGCCCTCGGCTTCAGTCTCAACAACCTGACGCTTTTCGGCCTGGTGCTGGCCATCGGCATCGTGGTCGACGACGCGATCGTGGTCGTCGAGGCGGTCGAGCACCACATCGAGAACGGCCTGGCGCCGCGGGACGCCACGATCAAGGCCATGAGCCAGGTCTCCGGGCCGGTGATCGCCGTGGGGCTGGTCCTCAGCGCCGTGTTCGTGCCCTGCGCTTTCATCAGCGGCATCACGGGGCAGTTCTTCCGGCAGTTTGCCCTGACCATCGCCGCCTCGACCGTTATTTCCACCTTCAATTCCTTGACCCTCAGCCCGGCCCTGTCGGCCGTGCTGCTGCGTCCGCGCGAGGCCGGCCGCTCGGAAGTCCTGCCGCGGTTGGCCTATGTGCTCGCCGGCGGCTGGCTGGCCTATCAGTCGCTAACGCCTTGGCTCACCGACGGCATCAAGCAGTCATCGCTCACTCCGCCGGCCAGCGCCGAGTATCTGCTGCAGGCGGCCCCCTGGGTGGCTTGCCTCGCGGGCGCAGCCCTCGGCTGGCTCATAAGTCGGCCAATCAATTTCCTGCTGAGTTGGCTCTTCGGACTATTCAATACCGCCTTCGTGGCCACCACGCATCTCTATCTGCGGGCGGTGGGAATGCTGCTCCGCGTCAGCCTGCTGGTGCTGGTGGTGTATGGCGGGCTGCTGGGGTTGACCTACTGGGGCTTCCTCCGCACGCCGAAAGGGTTCATTCCCACCCAGGACATGGGCTATTTGCTCGTGAATCTGCAATTGCCCGACGCCGCCTCGGCCGAACGGTCCCGGCGCGTCACCGATCAAGTGCGACACATTTGCGAGACCACGCCCGGAGTGCGACACACGCTGTCGGTCGCCGGCCAGTCGTTCCTGCTGAGCGCCTACGGCTCGACCTTCGGCTCGATGTTCGTAATCCTCGATGATTTCAGCAAACGCGAGGAGCCGGGACTTTACTGCGACGAAATCGCCAACACCCTGCGGAAACGCTTTCTCAAGGAAGTGCCCGACGCTGTGGTCACGGTCTTTCCCGCGGCGCCGGTGCGCGGCGTGGGCCGCACCGGCGGGTTCAAATTCATGCTCGAGGACCGCGGCGACGCCGGCCTGAAGACCCTGCAGGAGCAAACCGACAACCTCGTGGAGAAAGGGAACCAGATGCGGAGCCCTCAGCAGCGGCCGCTGCTGGTCGGGCTGTTCAGCGTCTTTCGCGCCAACGCGCCGCAATTGTTCGTCGACATGAACCGCAAGCGTTGCATGACCATGGGCGTGCCGCTGGCCGACGCCTTCAACGCGCTGCAGGTGTATCTCGGCTCGCTCTACGTCAACGACTTCAACCTCTTTGGCCGCACCTGGGAGGTCATCGTCCAGGCCGACGGCCAGTTTCGCAATCGCTTGGAACAGGTCAAGCAATTCAAGGTCCGCAACAAAAGCAATACCATGGTGCCCCTGGGGGCCATCGCCGACGTGCAGAGCGTTAACGGCCCCCTGGTCATTACCCGCTATAACATGTATCCGGCCGCCGCCATCAACGGTAACACCGGGCCGGGCGTCAGCTCCGGACAGGGTATCGGCCTGATGCAGCAACTGGCCGACAAGGAATTGCTCTCTTCCATGCACTACGAATGGACCGAGATGGCCTACTTCGAGTTGCAGGCGGGCAATACGGCCATGACGATCTTCGGCTTCGCGGTGATCATGGTGTTTCTGGTGTTGGCGGCCCAGTACGAAAGCTGGGCGCTCCCCTTGGCCGTCATCTTGGTCGTGCCCATGTGCCTGCTGAGCGCCGTCGTCGGCGTATCGGCGGTGCCGGCAACCATGCAAACGCTGGCCGGCGCTTCGCGGCCGCTGTCGCGGCTCCTGGGCGGCGTCAGCCCCACCGACATCAACATTTTCACGCAAATCGGCTTCGTGGTCCTGGTTGGCCTGGCCAGCAAAAATGCCATTCTCATCGTCGAGTTTGCCAAACACCGCCGCGAGAACGGGGCTTCCGGCCGCGAGGCCGCCCTGGACGCCTGCAAGCTCCGCCTGCGGCCGATCGTCATGACTTCCTTCGCCTTTATCCTGGGCGTGGTTCCCCTGCTGATCTCCCACGGGGCCGGGGCCGAGATGCGCCGCACCTTGGGCACCGCCGTCTTCAGCGGCATGCTGGGCGTAACCATGTTCGGCATCTTCCTCACCCCCGTCTTCTTCACCCTCGTCGATCGGCTGGGGGGATTGCGTTTCTTCCACACGCGGCTGACGCAGTGGATCGCGTTTTTAACCTTGGGAGTTTTCGCCCTGGGATTCCTGTGGATGTTGCTGCGAGCCTTGAGGGATTTGTTCCCCCAGGGCCGGCAGCGCCTCCCGGGCTCTCCGTCGGACGACGACGCCGACCAACCGCAGTGAGGACGCACCGTGTTTTCGCGTTTTTTCATCTATCGACCGATCTTCGCTTCGGTGCTGTCGATCATCATCACGCTGGCCGGCGGCATCGCCGTCTGGGTGCTGCCGATCGCCCAGTATCCGGAGATCACGCCGCCCACGGTCGAGGTGTCGGCCTCTTATCCGGGCGCCGACGCCCAACTCGTGGCCGACACGGTGGCCGCCCCCATCGAGCAACAGGTCAACGGCGTGGAAGGCATGCTCTACATGTCGTCGCAGTGCACCAACGACGGCAACTATACGCTCACGGTCACGTTCCGCTTGGGCATCGACTTGAACATGGCCCAGGTGCTGGTGCAGAACCGCGTGGCGCTGGCGGCGCCGGTTCTGCCCGACCTCGTCACCCGCAAGGGCGTGCTGGTGAAAAAGAAGTCGCCCAACGTGCTGATGATCGTCAATCTGTTCTCGCCCAACGGCAGCCGCGACAATCTCTATCTGAGCAATTACGCGACCATCCAGCTCAGCGATGAATTGGCCCGCCTGCCCGGCGTGGGCGACATCACCTACCTGGGCCAGCGCAACTACAGCATGCGCTTGTGGCTGGACCCGGAAAAGATGGCCTCCCGCAATCTCACCTCCAGCGACGTCGTGGGGGCCATCCAACAGCAGAACATCCAGGTGGCGGCGGGCCAGATCGGGCAACCCCCCGTGCCCCGCGGCCAGGTCTTCCAGTACACCATGACCACCCTCGGCCGGCTGGCCGGCGTCGACCAGTTCAGCGACATGACGCTGAAAACCGATACCGACGGCCGCATCGTCCGCATGCGCGACGTCGCCCGCATCGAGCTCGGCGCCCAGGGCTACGACCAGACCTGCACGCTCGACGGCCGGCCCTCGGTGGCCCTCTCGATCTACCAGTTGCCGGGCTTCAACGCCTTGAAAACGGCCAACCTCGTCCGCGCCAAAATGGAGGAGCTGAAGGAGCGCTTCCCCGAGGGCTTGGACTATGCCATCGTCTACGACACCACGCCCTTCATCAACGAATCGATCCGCGAGGTCTTCAAAACGCTGCGCGACGCCGTGCTGCTGGTGGCCTTCGTCGTGCTGTTGTTCTTGCAGAATTGGCGCTCGGCGATTATCCCGCTGGTGGCCGTGCCCGTGGCCATCATCGGCACCTTCGCGGTGATGGCGGCCGTGGGCTTCAGCCTGAACAACCTCACGCTCTTCGGGCTGGTCTTGGCCATCGGCATCGTCGTCGATGATGCCATCGTGGTGGTGGAAGCCGTCGAGCACTACATCGAGGAAGGGCTCGCGCCCCGCGAGGCCACCATCGAGGCCATGAATCAGGTTTCGGGGCCCGTGGTGGCCGTGGGCCTGGTCCTCAGCGCCGTGTTCGTGCCCTGCGCGTTCATCCGCGGCATCACGGGGCAGTTCTTCCTGCAGTTTGCCCTGACGATCGCGGTTTCCACGCTGATTTCGGCCTTCAATTCCCTGACCCTGAGTCCGGCGCTGTCGGCCTTGCTGCTGCGGCCGAAGGAACAGGAAGAGGCGGCCAACGATGTGTTGCCCCGCCTGGCTTTTCCCTTTCTGGGCGCTTGGCTCGGCTACGCGTGCCTGGCCCCCTGGGCTGCCCTGCCGCTCGCCCTATTGCCGGCCACGTGGCAAGCGTGGCTGGTGCCCGTCGCCCCGTGGGGGGCGGCCGCGCTGGCTGCCATCCCGGCCTGGTTCTTGGCCCGCCCCCTGAACCGTCTGCTCGGCTGGTCTTTCCGCCTCTTCAATCGAGGATTCAACTATTCGACCGATCTGTATGGCCGAGCCGTGGGCATGCTGCTCCGCGTGAGCGTGCTGGTGCTGGTGGTTTACGGCGGCCTGCTGACGCTCACCTGGTGGGGATTCACCCACGCGCCCACCGGCTTCATTCCCGCCCAAGACAAGGGCTACTTGCTCGTGAACGTGCAACTCCCCGACGCCGCGTCGGTCGAGCGGACGCAGCGGGTCATGCGCCGCATCGAAGCCATCGCCAACGGCACGAAAGGGGTCAAACATACCGTGGCCATCACCGGCCAATCGATCCTCTTGAGCGCCAATGCCCCCAATTTCGGCGCCATGTACGTGATGTTGGACGACTTCCATCATCGCACCAGCCCCAAGCTGTCCGGCCCGGCGTTGGCGGCCCGCTTGCAGGCCAGCTTCCAAGAGGAAATCAAGGACGGGCTGGTGAACGTCTTTGGCGCGCCGCCGGTCGACGGCCTGGGCACCGCCGGCGGCTTCAAGCTCATCGTCGAGGACCGCGGCGACAGCGGCCTGAGAGCCCTGCAAGACGTCGGCGAGCGAATCGTGGGCGAGGGAGGTCAAATTCCCAGCCTCCAGGGACTCTTCAGCAGCTTCCGCGCCGATACCCCCTGGCTCTACCTCGACATCGACCGCACGCAGGCCAAAACCATGGGCGTGTCGATGACTGAGCTGTTCAGCACCCTGCAGGTCTATCTGGGCTCGCTCTACGTCAACGATTTCAATCGCTTCGGCCGCACCTGGCAGGTCAACGTCCAGGCCGAGGCTAATTACCGCAAGCAGGTGGAAGACATCAAGCAGCTCAAAGTGCGGAACCTGGCCGGAACCATGGTTCCCTTGGGCACCATGGCCAGCGTGCGCGGCATCAGCGGCCCCGCCACCATCCAACGCTACAACATGTATGCCGCGGCCCCCATCAACGGCGAAGCGGCCCCCGGCGTCAGTTCCGGCGAAGCGATCTCGGCCATGGAACAGGTGGCCCAACACGACCTGCCGCACAGCATGCGCACCGAGTGGACCGAGTTGGCCATGCTGCAGCTTCAGACCGGAAACACCGCCATGCTCGTGTTCGTCCTGGCCGTGGTTCTGGTGTTCCTCGTGCTGGCCGCCCAGTACGAAAGCTGGTCGCTGCCCTTGGCCGTGATCCTGGTGGTGCCGATGTGCCTGCTCTGCTCGATCGTCGGCGTGGTGATCGCCCACATGGACATCAACATCTTCACGCAAATCGGTTTTGTGGTCCTGGTGGGCCTGGCGTGCAAGAATGCCATTCTGATCGTGCAATATGCGAAGGTCCGCTCGGAGAGCGGGGCCACCCCGAGCCAGGCCACCGTCGAGGCGTGCCGGCTGCGTCTGCGGCCGATCATCATGACGTCCTTTGCCTTCATTCTCGGCGTGGTGCCCCTGGTGGTTTCCGAAGGTGCGGGTGCCGAAATGCGGCGGACGCTGGGAACGGCCGTTTTCAGCGGCATGCTCGGCGTCACGCTGTTCGGCATCTTCTTGACGCCGATTTTCTATTACGTGATTCAGTGGTTCACGGAGTGGCGGGCCGCGATGGCGATTAAGCGAGCCAGCAACGGTTTCCGGCCCGACCCCTAAGCGCCGCTGTGCGGTCTCGCCAATTGGGCCAGGGGGCCAAGGGGACTGATAGGTCTTATCCGTCCCATCGGTCCCATTAGTCCTATCGAGCGCTACCACGCGCCGTGGCGTTCCACGGTAGGGCGGGCCGCCACGGAACGGCGCGGAGGCCGTTCCCCAACAGGACGACGGCCCCTGCCGTCGCGTGATGCCCCCTCCAGACAACAGCGCTTGCAAAAGCGATTGAAGGGGGTAGAATTGACACAACGTTTGGGCGGCCGGCTTTTTCGCAGAGGGACGCTCCGGAATTTGCCGCTGCCTCGGACCTGTGGCAGGTATTATTCGAACTTGGCGAGTTTTTGACACGAAGTGAAGGGAGAAGGGTGAAGGGCAAGGGTGAGAAGGCAATCGCTTTTTCTCCCCCGGCCCGGTATCCTTCCCCCTTCTGTTTTGGCCGCAAGGTGATCCATGTCTGACCGCATTCCCATGACCCGCACCGGCTACGACAAACTCAAGGCCGACCTCGAGCAGCTTCACGCCGTCGAGTTGCCCAAGATCCTGGAGCGGCTGGCCAACGCCCGCGCCGAGGGCGATCTGACGGAAAATGCCGAGTACCAGGGCGCCCAGGAAAGCCGGGGCATGATGGAAGCCCGCATCAACGTGCTCCGCGACAAGCTCTCGCGGGCCGTGCTCATCGATCCCTCGCAGGTCCCCAAGGATCAAATCTCCTTCGGCACCACCGTCCGCGTGAAGGACCTCAATTTCGGCGACGAAGAGGAGTTCACCCTGGTGGGCGCCGGCGAGGAGGACTACGATACCGGCAAGATTCTCATCACCAGCCCGCTGGCGCAGGGGCTGGTGGGTAAGAAACCGGGCGACCGGGTCGAGATCGTCGTCCCCCAAGGGACGCTCAAGTTCGAGATCCTCGAAATCCGCTTCGAGGGATAACGCCTTTCCGCCGCCGCGCGCATGTTGGGGTGGCAGTTGCACTGCCACCCTTGTTGTTGCGGCCTCCCGGCCCGCTACCACAATCCCAAGTGCGGCAGGCGAGCGGTCTTGACCGCCTGCGATTTCTTTCCCAACGAGATGCCGATCCAGCCGTCCTCGATGTCGAACTGGGTGATCGCCGTGTAGTCCAGCTTGGGTTCCTTGACGATTCGGTCCGGCACCAGTCCCCAACTATTCTTGTCCGACAGGGCGCGGGAGAAGATCCCGGCCAGCGCCATTCGCGTGGTGATGGACATCACTCTTGGTTTGATTTCGATGTCGCCACGGACCAACTGCGCCGCGCGTCCCTGCTTCTCCGGAGAATAAAATGCCACGATCTGGAAATTCTTCCACGGCTTCTGCCCTGGCTTGCACAGTTCGTCGATCGACAAGGTCAGCGTCAGGCGCCCGACCAGATCGCCAGGCCGCTTGTCACATCGCACCACCACCGCATCCTTCTTGGCGAAGGTGATTGTCACCTTGGCGTATTTGGGATTGATGTCCCAGGACACTGGCCGGCTCAGCCGGGCGGCGATTTGCCGCGACAGTTCGGGCAACGTGAACTTCTGGCCGTCCAGTTGCAAGCGCTGGATGCCGTTGTTGAGCGCCGACTCGTGGATCTGCACGCTCGCCAGGCTGTCTTCCAACGCCTGGGGGCGGGGCGTGTGGCTCCCCAACTGGTCCTCGCCGGCCAAGCGGAGCCCCATCACGAAGCGCTTCGGCGTCGTTTCGGCCTTCACCAATTGCGGGTCCAGCGACAGCGCGTTCAACGGGTCGAATACGTGCTCGTTCATGAAGCGAACGACCTTGGTCAGGCCTTCGCGGGTTTCCGCGTCGACGCGCTGGCTGGCCTTGTCGGCCACCTTCTGCTTCACTTCCTGCGATGCCGCCGAGGAGTTCTGCGCCATCTGCGACTTGGCCACGCCGCGGGCCACCATGTTGACCAGCGGCACGCGATCGAAGTCGGTCTCCAGCCCGCGCACGCGGGTCTCGTTTTGCACGTCCACCTCGACCGGCCATATGCTGATGCCGTTCATGTCGATTTCCAACGGTTTGCGGGCCACGTAGTACGACTGGCTGTCGTTGTGGAAGCGGGCCGGCCCCGCGTCGGTCGTCGTCAGCGAGGAAATGCTCCCCGCCACCTCCAAGGCCATGCGCACCCGTTCGGGATTCGGCAACATGCGGATCGCCACCTTGGTCTCCATCACGCTTTCACCGCGCACCGGCCGATTCAAGACCGTGTCTTCGACGGGGGCGTACTCCAGGTTCCGGGTGGGCATGAGCTTGTTGAGCAGCTCCTCCGTGACGGCGATGCGGACATTGGCGTAGCGGTAATGCCAGGCGACCCGTTCGGCCAACCGCCGCCGCCCGTCCACGGGAGAAACCGTCAGTTGCTGGTAATCGAGGGCCAGTTGCCGGGCATCGCTGGGCAAAGAACGGCGCTCGTACGTCTCGATGTCCTGCAGCACCTTCGCCGCCCCGATCGATTTGGCCGCCCCGGTCGATTCGGCCACCCAGCGCCGCAGTTCATCGCGCAGTGCCGCCACCGGACCGCTGGCGATGAACTTCTGTTGCGGCGGCGTCAGCCGCGTCTGCGCGATCCGCTCCAACACCCGCCGGGCAAGCTGTTGCGTCGTGTAATCCTGCTCCGAAGGAGGCCGGTGCGACGACTCTCGCAGCGCGTCCACCAGCAGGTACTCCCGCCACAACTGGCCTTGGGCCGAATCGCGGGTCAGCCCCTCGACCTTCGCCACGCACATCGCCAGCCGCTCCGGACTGGGGACTGTTTTCACCTGCGCAACGCCCAATCGCACCAGTTCCTGCCACATGTCGAGCCGGCGGCTCAAGGCAAAGTTGGTCCTCACCAGTTGTCGGGCGAGCTCTCGCTCTCGATCGGCAATTTTTTCGGCCAGTTCCGGGGCCTGGCGATTCAACTCTGCCAGCCGCTGCAGGATGCCATTTGCCTCATACGAGCCGTCGGCCACGGCGGCCCCCAAAGCCCGAATCTGCCGCAGTACCGCCGCCGCCCACCCGTTGGTCGGCTTGCTGGCCGCCAAACCGTTCAGCGCCAACAACAGCGTTTCCGGCTCCTGCCACGAGTCTTTGACGCGGCGATCGGCCCGCTCCTGCTCCGATTCAGAGATCCGAATCGGTATGGCCGGCTGGTCCCGAGTCGGCTGCGATTGCGCGCCCGAGGTGGGCCTGCCGCCGCCGGGCGCCTCGCGAATCGGCGCCGGCATGTTGGCCACCACCGTCGGCAGCCGCAGAACCGCCTGTGGCGGCGTCCCGGTAGGGGCGTTGCCGACGGCCACACCCTGCTGCTGCGAGGGCGTTTCCGCAACTTGGGGCCGGAACTGTCCCTCGGTTACCACCGATCGGGGGTTCTCGGGCGACGGCAGGAATACGGCCTCGTTCCGCGGATAATGCGGCGGATCGGCCTCGCCAGCTTGGCCCGCATCGTCGTTATGCGCGCAGGCAACCACGGACCCGCCCTGGCCCGCGTCCACCGTGCTAATGGCGCAGACCTTGGCTTGCGGCCACGGAATGCCCGTTACCCCGCCCGAAGGGCAGTGGTTGGCTTTCTTTTCAACCGCAGACGCCCGAACGACTGCCACACCTTTGGGTAGTTCGGACTGCTTGGAAGGCACCGCGCCCAAACTCTTCTGATGCTGGAACACCCCGTCCAGTGAAACCGGCAAGCTTAGGCATAGGCCGAGCAGGCCCGTCAACAGGCCTAGCAAGCCCCACGCCAACAACGGTCGCGGTTGGACCATCGCTCATTCCCTCGGTGTGGCACCGCCCGAAATCCATAACATCCGGTATCTGGTAAGATCGGTTCGCAGTGAACCGAAAGTCTAAGAAGAGTGACCGGCAGGCAAGAGATCGCACGTAGGATGAAGAACGCGAAAAGGAAGGCAGGGTAGGTTGGGGTATCTGGCGGCTATGGGAGTGTCGCCGGTCACCGTCCACGTTGGGGTGGCAGTTGTACTGCCACCCTTTTTTGCCGCAATCCGGGGGCGGCAGTACAACTGCCGCCCCAACAATGGTCGGCTGTCACGCATCACCTTTTTCTAGGATCGTATCCTCATGCTGGTATCGGGGGGCACAGCAGCAAAGGAATCGGAGCACGTCTTCGCCCGTGTTGGTAATCTGGTGACACGAGCCGGGCGGAATGGCGATCGCGTCGCCGGGCCCCACGGCGGCCGTCTCGTCACCGATCTGCATGAGGGCTTGGCCGGCGAGAATGTAGTAGATCTCTTCGGTCTTGACGTGGTGGTGCGGCGTTGTCTGGCCGCCGGCGGGCAGGCGGGCTTCGGCCAGACTTTGGTTGCGGACGCACGAGTTGGACCGGCCCAACAGTTCGCGGATTTCCGAGCCGTCTTTGGTGATAAACGCCGCCACGCGACTAAGATTGTGGATGTACACTGCCGTCACTCCTTTCGATAGATACCCACCGTGGCCGGTGGATAGACTCGCACGTCCCACTCTGCCGGATTGGGCAATGTTTGGAAATCGAATCGCTCGTCCGCCTCGACAACGAAAAGGCTCGTCACCGGCGCCGCTCGGATCAGTCCCACGATCAGATTGAGCATTTCTTCCGTACGGCGGACGTAAAAATCGTAGGGGGGCGAGCAGAAGACGAGCCACGGCTTGTCGGCCGGCGCCGCAGCCGTCGGCCGTGGCCAGCCGATGAACACGTTGCCCGTGACCACGTCGGCCTGCTCGGCGACGCCCAGGGCGGCAATGTTTTGGCGAATAATGTCGGCCGTCGGATAGTGTTGTTCAAGGAACGTGGCCCGCTCGGCGCCGCGGCTCAGGGCCTCCAGCCCCAGCGCGCCGGTGCCGGCAAACAGATCCCACGCCTGCGTGCCGGGTGGAAGCGGCCCGACCAGATTGAAAATCGCCTCGCGCAGCCGGTCTTTCATCGGCCGCGTGCGGAGGTCGCCGCTATAGTGCAGCTTTCGGCCGCGGAAACGCCCGCCGATGATCCGCAATCCCACGACCGGGCGCGTGCAGTCGCGCGGTGCGGGTCGGCTGGCTGATGTCTTCGGACGACGTTCTCGCTTGCCCATATTTCGGTACTGCGTCGCACGGGTCTTGCCGGTTGCTCCGAACCAGGCAATATGGTACCGTAACCGATGTCCTAGGAAAAGTATCAATCAAAGGAACCCTGCCATGCTGGTGCGAGGTATCGTTTTTTCGCTGGCGCTGTTCATGCTCTCTGCTTCGTTGTCGATGGCGGCCGATCCGCTGCCGGCAGCCAACCGTGGAATCCCATCCCAAGCCAAAGGTGGGCCACGGGCCCAGGAATTCTATCGCCTCCATGCGCAACTGAACACGCTGCTGGGCGATCTGGCCGGCTTGCAGGTCAAGTACCGGGCGGCTGACGAAGACAAGCGGGCCGAAATCCAACAGCAGTGGAAAGAGTTGATCGCCAAAGGCGAGAAGATGGAATCCAGCCTGATCGAGGCCGCCGAAAAAGCCTATGTCGAGTCGCCCAACAGTGACCCGCGTATTACCGCCTTCCTGATCAACGTGCTCGCCCGCAAGGTCAAGAAAGACGATTACGAGCCGGCGGCCGGGATCGGCAAGCTGCTGATGCAGAACAAGTGTGCCGAGAAGCAGGTGCCGAATCTGGCGGGCATTGCCGCCTTCGCCGTTTCCGACTTCGACGCCGCCGAAACCTACCTGCGCCAGGCGGAGAAAGCTGGTTATTATCAGTCCGCCAAGGAGGACCAGTTGGCGCAAATCGGCGAGCATTATTTGCAGGAGGTGGGCCACTATAAGGATGCCTGGGCGAAAGAGAAGGAGATTCGCGACCGGGAAACCAGGGCCGACGACTTGCCCCAGGTGCTCATGAAAACCAACGAGGGCGACATTCGCATCGAGCTGTTCGAGAACCAGGCGCCCAACACGGTAGCCAATTTCATCTCGCTGGTGAAGAAAGGCTTCTACAACGGCCTGCCCTTCCACCGCGTGTTGCCCGGCTTCATGGCCCAGGGCGGCGACCCCAAGGGAGACGGCACCGGCGGTCCCAACTACAACATCGCATGCGAATGCTATCGGCCCGATCACCGGCTGCATTTCCGCGGCAGCATGAGCATGGCCCACCGCGGCCGCGATACGGGTGGCTCGCAGTTCTTCCTCACCTTCGTGCCCACCTCGCATTTGGACGGCAAGCACACCGTTTTCGGCCGGGTGATCGAGGGCTGGGACGTGCTGGCGAAGCTTCAGCGGCGCGATCCGGGCGATCCCGAGGCTCCCCGCCCCGACAAGATCATCGAGGCCAAGGTGGTCCGCAGTCGCCCGCACCCGTACGAGCCGCAAAAAATGCCCGAGTGAGCGCTAGTCATTCTGAGCGCAGCGAAGAATCTCGCCCAATTTCCGCCGAGATCCTTCGCTGCGCTCAGGATGACTTTGGTTTGCCCAAATTATCGTGCTACGGCACCTAAGCCCGTCGAAAGTGCCCATCATGCCATCCTCGCTCAAGACTGTCCTTTCTGCGACTCTCGCCCTGCTGGCGACCGTCGGTCTGTCGCTCGCTGCCCTCCGCCGCGGCGCGGCCGAGTCGGCAAATCCCCCACCGGCCAAATCGTCGCCCCCCTTCGCCGTACGCGAACTTTATGCCGTCGGCCACTTCGGCAACAGCTACGAAGTGATGGGCGAGTATGAAATGCGGCGGTACTTGGCCGAGGCCAAACGCTGGGGCTTCAACCGCTATGCCGACTGGTTCGACATGGAAGACTGCTCCGATCCCTTCGCCGAGAAGGGACTGGTCCTGCTCAGCCACGCCATGTGGGAGCGAAAGAAGCAGAACTTTCGTTCTGCGCAGGCTCTGGGACTGAGTTGCGACCTGGTGATTACGCCCAATCACGTCTACGTCGATCAGTGCCGGCCGGCGCTGCTGGCGAAAAAAGGCCCCAAAATCTTCGGCCAGTTGATTTGTCCTTCCCAGCCGGAAGCTCGCGCCATGATTCTCAAGAACTACGAAAACCTGTTCGCCGATCTGGCCCGGGCGGGCGTGCGGCTGCGGGCGATCAACTCGTGTCCCTACGACTTCGGCGGCTGCGCCTGCGAAAAGTGCCGGCCCTGGATCCTCACCTTTGCCAAGCTCATGCGCGAGATCCATGCCATCGCCGAGCGGTATCATTTCGGCATCGAAAACCACATGATCGGCTGGTGGTGGACGCCGGAAGAGCATCGCCTGCTGGCCGATTGGGCCGACCGCGAGGCGCCCGGCTGGATCAAGAGCATGTCGCTGCACATTCCCTATAGCGCGACGACGGTTGCCGGTGTGCGGCTTCCCAAGGGCTGCCAGCGGTGGGCCTTCGTCCACATCGGCTATGCCGACCAGGCCAACCCGCGTGACATTTATGGGCACTTCGGCCCCGTGGCTGCCCCCCTCCGCTTGCCCGAGACGGTCGAGCATCTGGCCGCCTCGGGCGTGACCGGCGTGATGGCCTACTCCGAGGGCATGTTCGACGACGTGAACAAGGCCCTGCTGGCCGGGCTGGGCTCGGGCCAATTCCGCACCGGCGACGAAGTGCTGCGGGCCTATGCCACGCGCTACTTCGGCGCCGACCGGCAACAGGCCGCCCCCTGGGCCCAGTGGCTCACGGCTTGGGGCCGGCCGTTCGATGCGGACCCGGAGCAGATGGCCCAACAGCTTGCCCGGCTTAAGCAGCCGGGGGCGAGCGGTTGGCGCGAGCGGCAATGGGAGCTGAAACTGGAACTATTTCGACTGAACAAGCGCATCATGGCCGAGACTGGGTGGACGCCTGCCCGGCTCGATGCGGTCGATCACTTTTGGCAGGTGCAGGAAGAAATCTATCGCGGCCTGTGGGGCCTGACGCTGTTGCGGCACGTCTTCGCCCGTTGTTACACGCCGGCCCCCTGGTACGCCGACTGGGCCAAGCATGCGAGCACCCACGCCAAGTCGCTGGGCAAGAATCAGTAGAAAGGCGAGCCAGTACCTTTTCGCAAAACTATCTACCGGTGAAAACCAAGCCGCTTGCGGCTTCGCAAGGACCTGTCACCGGCAGGAACTTCCTGAAAGACGTACTACTCCAACTCCGGCAACTCTTCGAGCCAGAGGCGGATTTCGTTGTCGTATTCGCTGGCCAGGTCCCCCTTGATCAGTTGCCGGTGGAAGCTGGCGGCGCCTTCTTTGACCAGATCGGCCGCCTCGGCGCTGGGGAAGCGGCGCATCGGATCGGGGGCAATCAGCCCGCGGCAGAAGTTCATCAGCAGTTCGTTGCAGCCCACTTCGCTGGGTAAAATCTGCGGCAACCGCTGGGCCATGAACCGCTTGGCCTCCAACAGGTCGCGGAAATTCGTCATGCCGGCAAAGGGCGGCGAGCCGGAAAGCATCTCGACGAGCACGTAGCCGAGACTCGCCAGGTCGCTGCGCGGCGAGGATTCGGCCCCATCGAGCACCTCGGGCGCGGCGTAAGCTGGCGTGCAGGTCCGCCGGGCCGGCACCCGTTCCAGCTCAAAGGCCGAGCCCAGGTCGATGATCTTCGCGTTGCCGGTCCGCTTGAGCATGATGTTCGACGGCTTGAGGTCGCCGTGCACGATGCCTTCGCGGTGCAGCGCGGCCAGCGCGGCCAGGCAATCGCGGACGATGGCGATGGCGATGCCCGGCTTCAACCGCGGCTGCGTAGGCCCTGCCGTGACGATCACCTGGTTGATGTAGTTCCAACGCTTGGCGCTGACCCGGGTCTCCAGCCGCTCCAGCATTTTGCAGGTGACCAGCCGCGACAGGTCATAGCCGTCGACCCATTCCATCTCCATCATGCGGATGCGGCTGCGATCGACCCAGTTGTGAACGTCGAGCAGATTGTCCTGCTGGATTTGCGCCACGCGGGCGGCCACCTGGGCCATGCGTCCCATCGCATCGTCGTACGACCGCTCGTTCTCGTAGCGTTCGGGGGAGAAGATCTTGAGCGCCACCGGAAGCGTGAAATTGTCAGTGCCGCGCCGCTCGCTCAGATAGACCAGTCCCTGCCCACCCGATCCGAGCAGGCTCTTGAGCCGGTGGTGTTCGGTCCAGCTCAGGCGTTGCTCCCTCACGATCTGCTGATAACTGCCGAGCAATTCATCCGAGCAACAGGTTTCGGCGTGACCTCCCCATGTTCTGGTTGCATTTCCCTCAAGAAAGGTGGTTGAGGACATGGTCAGCCTTCGGCGTCCAAGTATAAGTTCACCAGTTTACCACTCCATTTAAGCATGTCGCGGAAAGGGCGTCCATAGCGATAGTGGGCCAGCAGGCGGAATCGTTGGGTCGGGCCTCCTGTAATGGGATAGGGTGCCAATTTGCGGCCCCGGGACGTTGACCCACTCGGTCCTGAGGGGGGATAATACCGCCATCGGGAAAGTTGTCGGCGTTTATGGGGAGTCAGAAAAGTGACGCCGTGTTTAGCCGCCGCCGGCACGGCGGCGGGAATTGCCAGTGCGGCCGTTTGGCCGGCGTGCCGCCGGCCGCTAAACGACAGCAATTTGCTGACCCGCGATAGCATGTCAAACTCCTAAGCCCAAAGGGTATTCTCCATGCACCTCGCCGCCAGAACCATCGTCCTCTCGGTACTCGCCCTGCTGACATTGCCGCTTATGGGCGCCGGGTTGGCCGCTGATGCCCTCGTGCCGCTCGACCTGCGCCAAGTCAAGACGGGGGGTGAGATCGGTCGCCGCATCGACATGACCGTTCATAAGAACCTGTTGGCCTTGGACGTCGAAAAGGACTTTCTCACCTTCTACCGCAAGAAGGCCGATTGCCGCGGCTATACCGGCCTGGGCAAACTGATCGACTCCGTCGTCCGCTTTGCGGCTTATACCAAGGATGAGAAAGTGATGGCCCTGAAAAAGCGGCTCGTGGACGAAACGGTCGCCGCGCAGACCCCCGAGGGCTACATCGGCCTGAACGCGCCCAGCGGCCGCGTGTGGGGTATTTGGGACGTCCACGACATGACCTACATCATCTATGGCCTGCTGAGCGATTATCATTTCTTCGGCCAACAACGTTCGCTCGCGGCGGCGCGGAAGGCCATGGATTACATCATCGAGCGGTGGCCGGCCCGGCCCGCCAATTGGGAGCAACAACTGCACATTGCCACCCACGTCCACGTCACCGGCCTGGAGCGCACGCTGCTGACCCTTTACGGTGCCACCGACGACCGCCGGTATCTCGACTTCTGCACGCACGAGCGGGCCTTGCCCGACTGGGACCTGGGCATCGTCATCGGCCGCCGCAACCTGATCGAAGGGCACGTCTACGCCTATCTCACCCGCTGCCTGGCCCAGCTCGAATTGTACCGCTTGCAACCGGACCCGAAGCTCCTCGGCCAGACCCGCCGGGCGGTCCATTTTCTCAACGCCGAAGATGGAGCGTGCATCACCGGCGCCGCCGGCCAGTGGGAAATCTGGACCGACGACCAGGACGGGCGCAAGGGCCTGGGTGAAACGTGCGCCACGGCCTACCAACTACGCGTCTACGACAGCCTGCTGCGGCTGGAAGGCAAATCCCGCTACGGCGACCACATGGAACGCATCCTCTACAACACCCTGTTCGGCGCCCAGTCGTCCGACGGCCGCAAGATTCGCTACTACACGCCCCTGGAAGGCGAGCGAGAGTATTTTCCCATCGACGCCTATTGCTGTCCGTGCAATTTTCGCCGCATCATCGCCGAGCTGCCGACGATGGTCTACTATCGCGATCCGGCCGGCCTGGCGATCAATTTGTACACCTCCTCCGAGACCACGGTCGACCTGGCCGGCGGCCGTTCACTCAAGGTCCGCCAAGAGACCGATTATCCAACGTCGGGCCGAGTCGTTGTCCACGTTGATCCGTCCGCACCGGTCCAATGCTCGCTTCGGCTCCGCATTCCGCGCTGGTGCCAAAAGCCCGCCGTGGCCATCAATGGGCAGCCGTGGCCGGGGCCGATCAGCTCGGGCGCGTTCCTCGCGCTCGATCGGCGCTGGACGGCCGGCGATCGGGTGACGCTCGACCTGCCCATGACGTGGCGGCTGGTGCTCGGCCGCAAGCGTCAAGCGGGCCGCGTCGCCGTGATGCGCGGACCGGTGGTCTTCTGCTTGAACCCCGCCCAAAACAAAACGCTTCAGAAGCACGATGCCGCCGATCTGAGCGCCCTCATCGTGCTCGACCCCAAGTCGCTCAAGGATTCGTCCGGCGGCGAGGTCGTTCGGCCCGGCGGCGTGGCGTGCCAGGCGAGCGGCTGGTATGATACGATGGAAATCGCAATTCCCCACAATATTTCCTTCCGCCTGACCGAGTTTCCCGATCCCGAAGGCAAGCAGGTCTATTTCCGTCTGCCCGATTTGAGCGTTGCGTCGCCGGATGAGTTGCTGGGCGACGAGTGAGAGACTCAACAACTAGGGTGAATCTGGGTGGCACGCCCTGAGGAACGAAGGGCGTGGCGAGGGGGCGAAACACGCCCTTCGCTGCGCTCAGGGACGTGCCACCCGACGTGTCAATTCGAGAAGTTGTTCTTTTGCGAGAATACGGTCATGAGAGCTGTCATCCCAATTGTTCTCCTCACGGCAGCGATGGCGTGGCCGGTCGGGGCAATGGCCGCCGACGTGCTCGCCCCGATCGATCTGCGGCAGATCAAGGTCGGCGGCGAGATGGGGCGGCGCATCGACGTCACGATCGACAACAATTTGCTCGTGCTCAAGGCCGACCAGGATTTTCTCGCGCCCTTTCGCGCGAAGAAAGCCCGTGACGGCTATATTGGCCTGGGCAAACTGATCGACGCGGCTGTCCGTTTCGCGGCCTATACGAAAGACGCGCGGGTGTTGGCCCTCAAAAAGCATCTGGTCGACGAAACGATCAAGACGCAGGAGCCCGACGGCTACATGGGCGTCATGGAGGCTCCCGCCCGCATCTCGGGCATGTGGGACATTTGCGAGTTGGGCTATGTGATCCTCGGCCTCACCAGCGACTATCACTATTTTGGCGAGAAGCGGTCGCTGGCCGCGGCCCGCAAAGCGGCCGATTACCTCGTCGCGCACTGGTCGACCATACCGGCCGACTGGCCCCAGCAGACCCACGTGGCCACGCACGTCTCGGTGACCGGCCTGGAGCGGGCGATGCTCTTGCTCTCCCAGGAAACGGGCGACGAGCGCTATCGGAACTTCTGCACGCGCGAGCGAGCATTGCCGGCGTGGGACTTGGGCATCGTCATCGGCCGCCGCGACCTGATCGAAGGCCACGTCTATGCCTACGTGGCCCGCTGTCTGGCTCAGCTCGAATTGTTCCGTTTCCTGCCCGATCCGCAACTGCTGCGGCCGACGCGGCGGGCGGTCCATTTCCTCACCGCGGAGGATGGCATGGCCATTACCGGCGGCGCCGGGCTGTGGGAAATATGGACCGACGATCAGGACGGCCGCATGGCACTGGGCGAAACGTGCGCGACGGCCTACCAGATTCGCCTCTACGATAGCCTGTTGCGGTTAGAGGGCAATTCGCGCTACGGCGACCTCGTCGAGCGGACGATGTACAATGCCCTGTTCGCCGCCCAGTCTGTCGACGGCCGGCGGATTCGCTACTACACGCCCTTGGAAGGCAATCGGGAGTATTTTCCCGCCGACACGTATTGCTGCCCTTGCAATTATCGCCGCATCGTGGCCGATTTGCCGACCATGGTCTATTACCGCTCCAGCCGCGGCGTGGCCGTGAGTCTCTACACGCCATCCGAGGCAACGATCGCCTTGGACCGCGGCCTCTCACTCAAGATTCGGCAAAATACCGACTACCCGACGTCGGGCCGCGTGGTGATTCGGCTCGATCCGTCCCGGCCGGCCAGGTTCCCGCTTCAATTGCGGATTCCCCGCTGGTGCGATAAGCCCGCCGTGGCGGTCAACGGCCAGCCTTGGGGAAAATCGCCCGCACCGGGCACGTTCCTTTGCCTCGACCGGCAATGGCAGGCGGGCGATCGGGTGACGCTCGATCTGCCCATGCCCTGGCGGTTGGTGCTCGGCCGCAAGCGTCAGGCCGGCCGCGCCGCCGTGATGCGCGGGCCGCTGGTGTTCTGTTTGAATCCGGCCCAAAACAAAGCGCTCGCCAAGCGGGACGCCGCCGACCTGGGCCTCCTCAAGCTCGATCCAAGCTCGCTGAAAGACGTGCACGGCACGGACTGTTGCCACTTGCGCGCGTGGGATGCCGGTTGCATGGCCGTGGGAGTACCCGGCAATTTGTCGCTCCGGCTCAGCGTTTTTCCCGATCCTGAAGGCAAAACGGTCTTCTTCTGTCTGCCCGACTTGAAGGCGGCAGTGCCGGACGAGCTGGTTGGTCAAGAGTGACTGTCGACGCAGCGTCATCGGAGCGCAGTGTCATCCTGAGCGCAGCGGAGGATCTCGCCGGAGTTCACGGAGATTCTTCGCTGCGCTCAGAATGACGCCTAACACGCTCAGAATGACGGCTAACACGTTCGGAACGACGCCTAACGCAACGACTCGATATCCCGGATCATTTGCTGCCGAACCTTTTCCGCCAGTCGCGTGAGGCCGGTGAACTGAATCCAACCGTTCGAGACGCCCACCCCGGCGCCCACCATCCGGGCCAGTTCCATCTGGTGCGGCCAGAAGCGCTCGAAATCCCAGGCGCAGGGACGCCAGGGCTTGCCGCCCAGCGCGGCCAGATAACGCACGGGGCGCTGACGATAGAGCGGATGGCCGAGCAACGGCACGTAGGCATGGTCGCCCGCCTCTCCGTCGGTCCACATCACCGTGTTCGACATCGAACAATCGCTCCCCAAGAAGGCCTTATCCGGGCCGAAACTGTGCACTAGCGCCCGGATCTTCCGCAGCAGTTCGATGCCCTGCACGGCATACGGACCCTGCCGCCCTGGATGATGGTCGTAGCCGAGCGCCGAAAACGTCTCGTCCATCACGATCGCGTCCGGATCGAGGATTTCCATGATCCAGCGGGCCTGCTGGAGCAGATGCTCTTGCCAGGCCGGCGAGGCCACCGACATCTTCCAGATGTGTTTGACCACGTCGGGCCCATTCCAGTCGTAATCCGATAGCTTGCCCTGCGGATCGATGACCACCGAATCCTTCAGCCGGTCGAACAGCGGTGAACCGCCATCCAAACACGTCAGGTGCAGATAGACGGCTGGATGACCGCCGGCGCGGCGGGTGGCCTTGATGCGGGCCTTCATCTTCTCGAACGACATGATTACCGCGCCCGCCCGATCTGTGGCCATGGCCGGCCACTCCTTGCGGTCCGGGTGCAGATAGTCGCCCATCGAAGGGTAGTACCCGTGCTGCGTGGCCAGGCCGACGTGGAAGCGGCCGAACCAGGGGAGATCGGCTTCATAGCCGTTGCCGCGGCGGCCCTTGGCCTCGGCGGCGGACAGGAAATCGTAGTAATGCACGCGGATTTCGTGCAGCCAGGGCACCGGCGGAAACTCTTCGCGGTGTCCGAATTGATGGAAAGCGGCCCAGGCCGCGGTGGCGTCGCCGCGATGCACGTGCAGATAGCCGCGGACCACGCGCCGCTGGCCGGACGCCAGCCGCACGCTGTGGCCCATCCGCCAGATGCCTTCCCCGTCGCGCGGCATCGCCCGGAAGCAAGTCGGCGTAAGCGACGTGGCAAACAGGGCCACTCGCCACGGCTGCCGGGCATGAAAGACGTCCACCACGGGCACGAGCAACAGTGCCGGCGTTGCCGCCGCGTGCTGGGGTTCGCTGGCCTGCGGTTCCAGATAGTGGCCCGTGAAACCGTCCGCGGCCACGAGTTGACGGCAATCTTGCGGCCACTGCTGGCTCCCCAGTTCTGCAAAACGTGGGTCGCGGTTCAATCCGGCCGAAGAGAAGGGAGCGTAAATCTGCTGCTCGACCGCCCGCTCACATGGGCGGGTCGCCGACTGAAAGCCGACATCCAGCACCACCGGGCGGTCCGACGCATTGTGGAGCGTCAACGTGGCTTCCAGCACGTTCTCCTGCGAAACTGCACCCGACGTCAGCAGCCGATGGAGCAAACGGAGATGCACGGCGCCGCATTGGCCGGTCGGCTTGGCGGCCGTAAGCGCGACCGACGGGCCGCCGGCATTTTCTGAGACGCGGCAGAAGCCATCGAGCGCGCCGGCCCGATTGCCGCGTACCAGTGGCTCTCCTCCGGCAAACACTTGTTCGACGAGACCGCTCTGGCCATGCCGTTTCCAGGTGACTGCTTGGTTCGGTTGGGCTGCCGGCTCGGCCTGAACCGGTAGTTGCGGAAAAGCGGCCGCGCCCAGCACGCCCGCCCCGCCGAGGGCCAGAAAATCGCGTCGTCGCATGCCAGTTCTCCTCGAATAGTGGCTAGAAATACCGACCGCAAAAATTGTCCGCACAATCGGCACTGCCATCATAACCGGACCCTCGTGCGTTCCGCAACGGCCGTGCCATCGCGCAAGAATTGGCCGGGAGCTAACACCACAGCGCTTTGTCGTCTGACATCGTTGTTTAGCCGGCGTGCTTGCACGCCGCGGAAACTGGGTGGAATTCGTCCGAAGTTCACGGCGTGCAAGCACGCCGGCTAAACGAATCGTGGTCGAATCTCCATAAGTTGTGAATCTGTCAAATGTTGCCGCAATTCTGGGGACGGCAGTGCAACTGCCGCCCCAACAATCGGAATTATGCACATTCTGGGAGCGGTTGGCTCCCCGCCATTCCCGCGCTGTTCTCTGCCGGCTGCCGTAAGCTATCTTTGACAGGACTGTCGCCTCCTGCCGCGAACGATGGAACCGGACCCGCCATGGCAAAACTGCCGACCCAAGTACGCCCCACTGACCAGAAAGAGAGCAACTACGAGGAGCTCAAGCAGCGCATCCACAGCAAGCTCGTCGACAAGCTGGATTTGTCGCGCGTGGGTGAGTTGGAAGGCGATACCCTGCGCCGCGAAATTCGCATGGTCGTCGAGCACCTCTGCGACACCGAAGACACGCTGCTGAATCGCAACGAGCGCGAGCGGCTGGTGAGTGAAGTGCTCGACGAGACGTTCGGCCTCGGACCGTTGGAGATGCTGCTGAAAGACCCGACGATCAGCGATATTTTGATCAACGGACCGAAGAACATCTACTGCGAACGCCGCGGCAAGATGGAGAAGACCAGCGTCATCTTCCGCGACAACAACCACCTGATGCAGATTATCGACCGCATCATTTCCAAGGTCGGCCGCCGCGTGGACGAGACCTGCCCGATGGTCGACGCCCGCATGATCGACGGCTCGCGTTTCAACGCCATCATTCCGCCGCTGGCGCTGGACGGGGCGTGCGTCTCCATCCGCCGTTTCGGCGCCAATCCGTTGAAGCTGGAAGACCTGCTGAATTTCCGGGCCTTCACGCCCGAAATGGTGATGCTCCTGGAAGGGGCGATCAAGGCCCGCTTGAACATCCTCATTTCCGGCGGCACCGGCTCCGGGAAGACGACGCTGTTGAACACCCTTTCCAGCTTCATTCCCAATACCGACCGCATCGTGACCATCGAAGACGCGGCCGAATTGCAGTTGCAGCAGGACCACGTGGTGCGGTTGGAGAGCCGGCCGCCGAACATCGAAGGCAAAGGGGCCATTACCGCCACCGACCTGGTCAAGAACGCCTTGCGCATGCGGCCCGAGCGGATCATCATCGGCGAGTGCCGCGGCGCCGAAGCCCTGGACATGCTGCAGGCCATGAATACCGGTCACGAAGGCTCGATGACCACCCTGCACGCCAACACGCCCCGCGACGCGCTGGCCCGCCTGGAAACCATGATCATGATGGCCGGCTTCGAGCTGCCGCTGAAGGCCATGCGCACGCAAATCGCCAGCGCCATCGATCTCGTGGTACAGGCCAGCCGGCTGCAAGGCGGTGCGCGGCGGGTGACGGCCATCGCCGAAGTGGTGGGCATGGAACAAGACATCGTCGTCATGCAGGACATCTACCGCTACGACAAGCAGGGAGTCGATGAAAACGGCAAGGCCTACGGCCGCTTTGTGGCCACCGGCGTTCGCCCCGTGTTCATGTCGCGGCTCGAGTCGGCCGGCGTGCGCCTCCCCGCCAGCGCCTTCCGCGAACGGATCATGTTGGAGGATTAAGCCGTGAGTGCCGTGCTGCTGGCGCTAGTGGTGTTTGCGGGAGTCGCCGCGCTGGTGGGCGGGGCGGCCTTGCTGCTGAACAAGGAGCCGTCCGACAAGATCGCCGACCGCCTCGATCTGCTGACCGGTGCGGCTACGCCCGGCAGCACGAAAAACGCCGCCAAAGAAGGCAGCATCCTCTCCCAGCCGCTGGACGACAAGCCGGCCTGGATCGACACCTTCGCCGAGCGGTTCGCCAACATCGACCTGCTGTTCGAACAGGCCGACACCAATCTGACCATCACAAAGCTGGCGGTGATCTCGGCGGTGCTGGGCGGGTTGGGAATCAGCCTGGCGATCTTCGTGCGGATCCACGCGGCCTTGATTCCCGTGACCGGCGTGTTGCTGGGATCGCTGCCCTTGATGTGGGTCTTGTTCCGGCGCAAACGCCGGCTGAGGGCCTTTGCCGGCCAACTGCCCGACGCCCTGGAGATGCTGGCCCGCTCGCTCCGCGCCGGGCAAAGCCTCGGTTTCGGCTTCAACATGGTGGCTTCGGAAATGGGCCCTCCCATCGGCAAAGAGTTCGGCCGCGTCTTCGAAGAACAGAATCTCGGCGTGAACCTCGACGAAAGCCTCCGCCAAATGGGCGACCGGATCCCGAACTTGGATCTGAAGTTCTTCGCCACGGCGGTGATCCTGCAGCGGCAGACGGGCGGCGACCTGGCGGAAATCCTCGACAAGATCGGCACCCTCATCCGCGACCGCTTCCGCGTCTGGGGCCAGGTGCAGGCGCTGACCGGCGAGGGCCGGCTGTCGGGCGTGGTGCTGTTGGGGCTGCCCTTCGTGCTGTTCTTGGCCGTTTATCAACTCAATCCCGACTACGTCAAGGTCCTGTTTACCGACCCGATGGGCAAGAAGATGCTGATGGTGGCCGTCGTCATGCAGACCTTAGGCGCCCTGGTGATCCGAAAAATCGTCAATATCAAGGTCTAAGGGAAAAAGAGCGAAACAGGGGGCTGCCCCCTTTGCCCGAACCACGTCATCCTGAGAAACTCGCGTCATCCTGAGCGCAGCGAAGGATCTCCCCCTAAATCACGCGGAGATTCTCCGCTACGCTCAGAATGACGGATGAACCAAGCCGCGACCGTCGGTCGCGCGGGAGCTGAACACGGTGATCTTCGCTGCAGGCTTGATCGACTTCGGCCGCGTGGTGCCGCTGGCACTGTTCGGCACTTTCGCTGCGCTGGCGTGGTGGCTGCTGGATTATATGGCCGCCGGCAAGCCGCGCACGTTGGAACGGCTCGACGAGCTGAAGCAGCCCCGCAAACGCCGCAACGCCGGCAACGAAAGCGCCCTGAAGCAGTCGGATGCCTTCACGAAACTGCTGGCCAAGGCATCTCCCGCGCTGGCCAAGCCCTTGCAACCGAAGAACGCGGTCGAACGGGGGAAACTGAAGTCCCGCCTGGCCTACGCCGGCTTTCGCGGCGAGTCGGCCGGCAGCATCTTTTTGGGCCTGAAATTCGCCGGCCTGATGGCCGGCCTGTTTCTCGGCGGCGGCACGATCACTTCGCTGCGCGGGCTCAACCAGGGCGCGCTCATGTGGACGATCAGCCTGGCCGGCCTCTTGTTCTACTTGCCCGATCTGATCGTCGCGCTGATCGGCCACAGCCACAAGCAGGCGATCTTCCTGGCCCTCCCCGACGCCCTGGACCTGATGGTCGTGTGCGTCGAGGCGGGCTTGGGGCTCGATCAGGCGATGCGCAAGGTGGCCGAAGAGATGCGCAAGAGTTATCGCGTCCTGGCCGGCGAGTTTGCCCTGTCGAATTTTCAGTTGCAGATGGGCCGCCCGCGAAGTGAAGTGCTCCACGACCTGGGCGCCCGCAGCGGCGTGCCCGACCTGCGGGCGTTGGCCGCCGTGTTGATCCAGGCCGACCGCTTCGGCTCCAGCGTGGGCCAGGCGCTGCGGACGCAGAGTGACGCGATGCGCATCCGGCGGCGTCAACTGGCCGAAGAGAAGGCCGCCAAGACGGCCGTGAAACTGATCTTCCCGCTGGTGCTGTTCATCTTCCCCGGCATCTTCGTGATTCTCGTCGGCCCGGCCGCCATCACGATGGTGCGAGAGATGTTCCCCATCCTCAGCGCCGGCAATTAAGGCGCGCGAGTCAACGTTTCGGCGGTTGCACCGCCGGCGCCGGCCGCGGCGCATGATAGGGCTTTCCGGCCTGGTACAAGGCGATCCGCGCCCGCAACGCATCGGCCAGCGCCGGCTGGTTTTGTTGCCGCGCCAGTTCGAGGGCCCGGTGGCCCGTTTCCAGGGCCTCGGGAAGACGTCCCGCTTCCGCGTAGGCGGCCGCCAGCGTATCGAGATAGTCGGGCCGCCCGTAGCCGGAGAGCTGATTCACCCGCTGGGCCAGCGTGACGGCCTCGGCGCCGCTGCGCAAACCGGCCTCGGGGCAGGTCGCCCGCAGCCAGGCCAGGTTGTTGATGACATCCGGGAAGTCGGGCCTGATCTCCATGGCCCGCTGAAAATGCCCCGCGGCCTCCGCAAACCGCCCCTGGCGGGCCAAGACGCTAGCCATGTTGGTGCGCGCGAACGGATGGTCCGGCCGGAGCTTTACGGCCTCCTGATACTCGGCAAGGGCCGCGTCCAGCTCGCCCCGCGCCAAGAGGACGTTGCCCAGATTGTAGTGCATCTCGGCATGGCGAGGATCGATCTGGAGGGCCTTTCGATACTGGGCAATCGCCTCGTCCAACCGGCCGGATTCCATCAGGGCATTGCCGAGGTTATTGTGCGCCACGAGGTTCTCTGAAGTACACAGCACGGCATGGGCCCACAGCGTCTCGCCGTTGCGCCAGAACGATGTTTGACGCCATGCACCTCCCATCAGTACTGCCAGCACCAACGCCGACGCCGCGCCGCACAGCCAGCGACGATGGGCCCACGACCGGCACAGGTCTGCGGTGCCCCACACCAAAGCCACGGCCAGCCCGATCTGTGGCAAGTACGTGTAACGGTCGGCGCTGGCCACACTTCCCAGTTGCACCAGTCCGATCACCGGCACCAGCATTCCCAGATACCACAGCCAACCGATGAGCAAGTACGGACGCCTCCGCCGGCAAAGAAGAACCGCCGCCGTGACCATCACCAGCAGCAGAACGGCCCCCGCAACCTTCCCGACCGGTACATCAAAGTCCAGACGCGGATACAGAACGGCCAGGCTCACCGGACAAAAAAGCTGGCCCAGATAGACCACGTACGCGTTGGCGGCACTGCACATCCGCCACCACAGGGGAAAGCACTCTAAGGACTGCAACGCTTCGGCTTGCGACCAGACGGTCAGCTTGCAACTAAGGACCACTAACACTAACAGTGGGAGCTTCTCGACGACGAGACGCATGAGGAGCGAGAAACGGCTTCCGGAACCGGCGCCGTGACCGCGAGCATTCTCTCGGCCGGTAACAGCCATGCGCTCCAACGGCCAGTAATCCAATAATAGCAGCACGAAGGGGAGGGTCACCAGCATGGGCTTGGCCATCAATCCCAGGCCGAAGCAGACCATGACGGCCAGATATCGGAGCAGCGAAAATCGGTGCCGCACGTAACCCACGTAGGCCCCCAGCGTCAGCACGAAGCAGAGCCCGCTGAGGACGTCTTTCCGCTCGGTCACCCAGGCCACCGATTCGACCCGCAAGGGATGGACGGCGAACAGCCCCGCCACCAGCGCGCTGGGCCACAGGCGGCCGGTCATCCGCCAGAGAACGACAAACAGCAGCATGGCCGCGGCGGCGTGCAACAGCACGTTGGTCAGGTGGTATCCTCCGGGGCGAAAGCCATGGAGTTGGTAATCCACCATGAACGAAATCCAGGTCAAGGGGACCCAGTTCGAGGCCTGGCGCTGGGTAAATGCTGCGACGATGGCCGGCACGGTTAGCCCGCGGGCGACCACCGGATTCTCGCGCACGTGCTTGGCGTCGTCGAAATTGACGAAGTCGTAATCGATGGTCTGGACGAAGACCAGCCCAACCACCAAGAAAAGAAGGGCATAGACGGCCCAGATCACAGAGCGGTTCTGATTTCGCGGTGTGGGAGGGATCATCACCGCATTATGGTCAGCTCGAGTGCCAGCGACAAGCCGGTGGAAATCGTATAGCGGGCGGGCTTGCCCGCCGTTTAGCGGCCGGCGGCACGCCGGCCCAACGGCAAAGCACCTGCCCGCCCCGCGTGGACGCGGCGGCTCAACGCGATTGTTTCCCAAACGCGTTTTGTTACACTGAGGGGGTTGCCGCGATCCTGCGGGCGACCGCTGATCGCCCCCGCCCCACCTCCAAGGAGCCTGCCATGAATACTTCCGCCTCGCGTCGCTCGTTCTTACAAAACGTCGGCCTGGGCTCGCTCGGCGCATTGACCGCCGGGGGGCTGCCCGCCCTGGCCGCCGCGCCCACCGCCGGTGCCAAGATCCTTGGTGAATCCGGTGTGAAAACCTCGGCCCGCCCCCAGGGCGTCTGGAAACCCGTCTCCGATCGGAAAATTCGCGTCGGCATCGTCGGCTACGGGGTGTGCAAGTTTGGCGGGCAGTTCGGCTTTCAGGATCACCCGAACGTTACCGTGGCGGCCGTCAGCGACCTGTTTCCCGACCGCTGCCGCGAGTTGGCCAAGGTGTGCCGTTGCGAGAAGACGTATCCGTCGCTGGAAGAGCTGGTCAAGGACGACTCGCTGGAGGCCGTCTTCGTGGCGACCGACGCCCCCAGCCACGCCCGGCACTGCATCGACGTGCTGCGGCACGGCAAGCACGTCGCTTCGGCGGTGCCGGCCGTGTTCGGCTCGGTCGAAGACGCCCACAAGCTGTTGGAGGCGGTGCGGCAAAGCGGCCGCAAGTACATGATGTTCGAGACCTCCGCCTTTCACGCCGATTGCTACGCGATGCGGCAGGTTTATCGGGCGGGCGGCTTCGGCAAAATCGTCTACACCGAAGGCGAGTACATGCATCACATGTCGGTGCCGATTCCGTCCTATCGCAACTGGCGGCTCGGCATCCCGCCTCTCTGGTATCCGACGCATTCGACCGCCTACTACGTGTGCGTGACCGATGGCAGCTTCACCGAAGTAGCCTGCCTGGGCATGCCCAGCTTGTTGGCCGAATTCCAGCGACCGGAGAACAACCAGTACCGGAACCTCTTTGGTACCGAGATCGGACTCATGCGTACCAGCGAGGGCGGGATGGCGCGGATGGCCGTCAGTTGGGACACGCCCGGCCCCGGGGGCGAGGTTGGCCGTCTGCGCGGGCAGAAGGGCTCGATGTCGGAACTCCACTTTTTTGGTAAGACGCAAGGGTTGCCCAATCTTGACCGGCCGCCCTTGCCGCCCACGGTGGCACCGGGTGGCCACGAGGGCTCGCACGGCCCGCTGATGAACGAGTTTGTCACGGCCATCCTCGAAGACCGCAAGCCGCTGGTGGACATTGTCGCGGCGCTGAATCTCACCGTGGGCGGCATCGTGGCCCATCAGTCCGCCTGCAAAGGGGGCGAGCTCCTGAAAATACCGCAGTTCATCTGATCCCGCGAGCCGATAAGGACTACGAGGTGACATCGTGCCAGGGAGGCGCTGGGCCGTAAACATCGCACAACCGGCCCAGTTTATCGGAAAGGATACCGACATGTCGGCTCGGCTGCTCTCGGTCGCTGGCCTCGTTGTAGTCGTCTTCGGATCAGCCGCGGCGGTCGTGGCCGATCCCTGTTCCGACTTTTTCCACAGCGTCGCCCAAGACACGAAACGCCGCAACTGTTGGCCCGAACCGTTCGTTAGCGGTGATCGCGCCTCGGTCCGCGCCCCGTTCGTGCTTCAAGTGGCCAACGGCTGGCGGCGGCAAAACATGCTCGGCGAGTTCCACTTCGAGCCGGGGTCGGGGCAACTGAACGAAGCGGGCCGGCTGAAGGTGCGGTGGATTCTCTTCACCGGCCCGCAGCAGCATCGCCTGATCTACGTCCACGTGGCCGAAAAGAACGAGGAGACTGCCGCCCGGCTTGCCGCCGTGCAGCAACTGGCCTGCCAAATCTCCCCCAACGACGTACCGCCCGTGATGCTCACCACGATTGCCGACGACGACTCGCCCGCCGACAGGGCGGATGCGATTGGGCGGAAGTTCCAGTCTAGCATGCCCGCTCCCCGGCTGCCGTCCGCCGGCGGCGATAGCGGCGGTGGGGGTGGCGGAGCCGCTCCGGTAAGTGGCGGCGGCACCAAGTAGCGGCCGGTACTTTAACCAGTCTTCGCATTTATCCTAGCATTCCTGCTGGCGACTTGTCAAAATCGGCAAGTTCGACGAATCTCCTCCGACCGACAGATTCCGTTGCAGGTCGGATGCTGCCGAGGCCGATCAGTAGAACGAAGTTCCGCGTTGGCGGCCTGGCCAGCATGCGCATACGACGATTGCGCGATGTTCGGCAGCGGCTCGCCCCGGTTGGACGGTTTCGTTGAGGAAGCGGAGGTGTTGCGTGACGAGGTTCTGGCGGTGGGTTCGGGCGGTGCCGCTGGCCATCCTTCTGGGGATAGCCGCGGGACCCCTGTGCCCCATTAGCCAAGCGCAACAAACCACCTCGTGGTGGGACTCGTTCACCGACAAGCTGACTCACCCCTTCGGCCCGCCGAAACCGGCTGCCCCCGTACCCGGCGCGGAAGACGGGGCTATCTCGTTGAAGACCCAGGGCAAGGCGGGGCCCGCAACGCACGTGGCCATTGCCCAATGGTACGAACAACAGAAGAAGACGGCCGAGGCCGAGACGGAGTATCAGACGGCGCTGAAGGAAATGCCCGACTTTCTGCCGGCACTGTTAGGCTACGCCCATTTACAAGACCAGCTCGGCAAGTCGAAAGAGGCCATCGAGCTTTACCAGCACGCCATTCGGGCTCATCCCGAACAAGCCGCGGCGCACAACAACTTGGGCCTGTGCTACGCCCGCCAGAACCGCCTCGACGACGCCGTCGCCGCCATGAGCCGCGCCATCCAACTGGACGGCAAGAACCCCTTGTATCGCAACAATATTGCCGCGGTGCTGGTGGACCAGGGGCGGATCAGCGAGGCCCTGCCGCACCTGCGGGCGGCACACGACGACGCGGCGACCTACTACAACCTCGGCTATCTGCTCCAAAAGAAAGGCCAGTCGCAGGTGGCCTTGCAATACTTCCGGCTGGCCCTGCAAGCCGATCCCTCGATGGAGGCCGCGCGCCGCTGGGTCCTCTACTTGCAACACACGATCGCGCAGGCACGGGTGGCCACGAATCCCATCGCGGCCGGCGTCCGGGTCATTACTCCGCCGCCGCAAGAGGCGGCCGAGCCCACGCCGCCCGAGGAACCGCCGCGTCGTTTGCCGACCGTGGCCCGCCAGCCGGCCGCCGATGATTCGGCGCCCGGCGTGGCCTATGGCAGTTCGGCGCCTCCGACGGCGCCCCTGCCGCCGTCCTTGAGCAACCCCGCGCTGCGGCCGCTGCCGCGGGCAGAATAGCCGCCGAATCAACCGGGTAGCCGCGATAGCTTGTCTATCGGGGCGGCGAAGCCGCAGGAAGTTCCGGGTAGAACGGGAGCCCTCTTGGGCCTGACGGCACCCCGATAGCAGAGCTATCGGGGCTACCCCAAACGCAACAGGCCGCCCAATCAGTTGACGCCTTCCTTCTTCTTCAAGTCCGGCGCCATCTTGATCCGCTTGCCGTCTTTGGGCGTGATGAACTCGCGGGTCTTCTTGTCCCACCAATAGCTGCGGAACCGCAGCCGGTGCTCCCCGTGGCAGTCGGTGCAGACCACGTCGGCCGGATCGGTCTTCGCCGGACATTTCTCCTGCCAGCGGGCCAGCACCTTCTTCGCCGGCGCGTCGTGTGTCGCGTGACACTTGCCGCAGGCCCGATCGATGTCCGCCGCTGCGTACATCACGTCGGGCGGGGTGCGATGGTCTTCATCGTTGCGATGCGCCGTCGAGGTGCCGTGGCAAGCGATGCAACCGACGTTGGCCGCCGCGTGACATTGCGCCAACGGTTCGTCCTGATAGTTGCCGTGACAGACGAAACAGGCCGAGTTGTCGGCGCGTGGCTTGCCGCCGATCTTCGCGGCCCCTGTTTTCGGCGCATCGCTGAGCCGCGGCGCCGCGCTCTTGTTGACTTTCAGTCGCGGCAGCGGCGCCGGCTTGTCGCCATCGCCGGCCCAGGCGGCCCAACACGCCGCGACCACCGCGGCCAACACAATCAGTGGCAAAATGCCCCGCCGGAAGTCCATCAAGATGCATCGCAAGGGAAGGCTCCTATCACCAGCAGACAATTATTACACATACTCCCAATCTTTGAGCCACTGGTAATGGTACGGCAGGTTGGCCCAGGCGCGCTCCATGGCCTGCTCCAACTCGGCCTTTTCCGCCAGGTCCAGTTCGCGGCGTTCGGCCACGGCCATGGCCACGTTGTCCACCTGGGCCGCGGTGATCAGGCCCGGGATGGGGGCCGTGATCGCCGCGTTGCAAAGGATGTAACGGATGGCCAGCCGCGCGAGCCGGCTGTCTTCTTCCTCGTGCGGATCGCCCGGCTTGCTGGTGCCCTTGAAGAGCGAGTTGCTGGCAAACGGCTTGATGCCGAACCAGCCGACGTCGAGCTTTTTCATGGCCGTCCACAGCCCGGCCGCGTCCTCGACGACTTTCGTCTTCGCCGTGTAGGGCGTGCAGATGACGTCAAGCTGCTCGGGGTACTGGGTAATGAGCCTCTTGATGTGCGGCCGGTCGTGCGACGAGATGCCGGTGAAGCGGGCCATGCCGCTTTGCTTCGCCCACTCCAGGGCCTTCACCAACTCTTGAATCTCGCCGTCGGTATGCCGGCCGCTATCTTCGAAGCAAGTCACCCGCCACAGGTCGACGTAATCCAAGCCGGTTTCCTTGAATCCGTCTTCCATCGACTTTTTCAGGGCTTTGAAGGTGCGATGGGCCGGGCTGCGCATTTCCTTTTCGCACCACGAATAGCCCAAGTGCATCTTGTCGCGACGGCCTTTCAGGGCCTTGCTGTAAGCATTGACTTCGGAGCCCATACAGGCGTCGATGTAGTTGATGCCCCGATCGATACAGCGCGAGACCACGTCGTGGCGGTTCTTTTCGAACTCCGGGTTGCCTAGGCCGATATCAACCCAGCCGGAGCCCTGGCGGACGCGCGACACCACGGTGTCGACCCGTTTCCAGTGCCCGCCCATGCAGACGGCCGAGATCATCCAGTTGGTCCGGCCGCAGCGGCGATACTCCATGTCCGGGTTGTAATTGAGAATCTTGCTCGTGTCCTTCTGCTCCGGATTGCCGGCCTGGACGTGATAGGGGGCCATCAAACCCATCGCGGCGCCGGCGGCCACGACGGCCGAATCGCGGACGAACTCGCGGCGGCTGAGCTGGTTGGCGGAAGACATTGCGGCTGCTCCTTCTTTCGGGCGGGGGACGGTAAACGGCGAGTATGCCTGGAAGGCGACTCCAATCTACCTGACGGCCCCTCGGATTTCAAGCGTGAAGGCGGGGGGATTCTGTGGCACAGCCGCCCTCGGCTGTGAGAATCGCTCGGCACAGCCGGGGGCGGCCGTGCCACATCCGGTTACCAGTTCTCCCCATGTTGACTACCAGAACAACTGCGTTCCGATGCCGCAAAGAAAGGTGAACTCCGGCCTTTCCGCCGGCTCTGCTCATCGCCGTTGGTGGAAGAACTCCATGTTTGGAGCGAAGTCGTCGTGCGGCACGTAGCCGTCGCGGGCCGCCAGGAAACGATGTAGCACAGAAGGTAATAAGGGCCGAACGTTTTGCCCTGGCGACGGCGAAACGTGGCCCTCAGGTAGCCCTGCCGGGAGAACAAATCGGGCCGAGAGGCGATCAGTTCCAGGGCCGGGTGCGACAGTTGGTCAGCAGTTTGGCGGTTTTCCAATTTTGGAGAGGGTTCGGGGTGAGGGTTCAGGGTTCAGGATATGCCTGGTCGAGCGGTGGGAGGAGCAAGGTCGCGGGCGCGGAGAGCGCCGCTGTCTCCGCTGGCCCGCTTGCGGAAGTGGAGCCGGGGGTGAGGGCGACCTGCTGTCCCTCCCCTCGCCCGTTTACGGGAGAGGGGCCGGGGGTGAGGGCGACCTGCTGTCCCTCCCCTCGCCCGTTTACGGGAGAGGGGCCGGGGGTGAGGGCAAGCGGCTTGCCGCGCTCGAGCGCGTCGTTGATGACCCTGAGTTTCACCATCAGCTCGGCCGTTTGGCATTTGACGCTGCCCAGGTGGAGATGGCGGGCGATCAGCTCTTCGGGGTTCTGCAGCAGGGCGTCGAGCGACTCGGGATCGGCGGCGGCCTGGGCCATTTGCAATTGCCCGCAGAGCTCCAGCCACATCAGGTGCACGAGCGTGGTGCCGATCGCCCGTTCGATCTCGCTGGGCGCTTCGAGCACGAAGCGGTGATAGGCCGGGGCGACGAAGCGGGAGACGGCGTCGCGGATAATTTGGGGGAGTTTTTCCCAGCAGGTGCCGGCGGGGAGCCAATGCGGCACGTCCGGCCCGCGCTCGACGGGCGGTTTTCGCGAGCGCGGCGTGCGCAGGTTGCGTGGTTTGGTTTTGCGTGTGCGCGGCATGGGCGCGAACCGATCCTGGGGGAAAACACGACGGGGCCATCTTCCGCCGTCACTGTAACACGTGGGATGGGGTGATTTCCAGATGAGAAATCAGGTGCGGCGCAAGCCGTTGAGGGTTTGACTCCCTTGCCCTCCGCTTAGCATTGTCTCGCACTGAGTCGCACAAGCCCGCAACTCGTAAAGGGTTAGGGCTTGTGCCGTTTCCTGGGGCCGCCCTTCCGTCGTCGCACCCCGTCGCATCGTCCGGCACCAAAACGCGCCCTGACTGCTGCGCATGCGCTGCGCTTTTCTGGACCGACCCTTGGTTAACATCTCCATTTTCCAGGGGCAGCCGCAATGCAGCCGCCCCGTCGGTCCCCGTCGCCCGCAGGGCTATTGGCTCGCTGGCCAACATGTTCGGCAACCGAGCCACCGTGGCGGCGTCCTGGCCCGGGAAGAGGTGCCCATAGGTATCCATCGTCAGCGTGATCGTCGAGTGCCGCATCACCGATTGCACCGCCTTGGGGTGGGCACCGGTCATCGCCAGCCAGGCTCCGCAGGTGTGCCGAAGACTGTGGAAGTCAAGGAACTCCCCCTCGTGGTTCTTCTCTCCCAAGAAATCGCTCTCGACCCGCCGCAGGTGTTCCTCGCTGTCCTGCTTGGCTGCCTTCAGCCAGGCCAACCGGGCGTCGGCCACATCTGCCCGGAACATTCCCGCGACGTCGCTTCGCGGTGGCATGCCGAACACGGATGCTTGGGGCGCCTTCGTGGCGATGTGCTCTCGGAGCAACGCGGCCAAGGCCGGCTGGATGTACTGCCGGGCGTCCTGCCGGTTCTTGGTCGAGCCGGCCTTGCAGGTGATGAACGGCTCGTTGCCGTCCAGGAATAACCGCCCTCGCGTGAGGCTCCGCAGTTCAGAGGATCGCAATCCGGTCTGGATGGCCACGGCGTAAAGCAGCATCCGCTCCTCGGCCGGCATCTCGTACCGCTCTGCGCCTTCGGCAAGCGTGGCTCGAACCCACTGCCATTCCGCGGGTAGGAGCATGCGACGTTCCCGCCGCCGATCCGCCTTGGGATTGGGCTTCTTGACGGATGCCAACGGGTCGCGAGGCAGCTTGTACTGGGCCGCCAGCCACTTTGTGAACCCCTTGATGGCGGTCAAATACGCCTGGATGGTCCGGGTGGATCGCCCCTGGTCCTTCAACGACCCTGCATACTGATGGACACCATCCGACGTGATGTCGGCCACCTTTTCAAACTTCCGGTCCTTGCAGATGGTGCGAATGTACGCGATCGTCGTGCTGATGTGCTGCGAAGCCAGATTGGCCGCCCTCATCTTGGCCTCGTAGTCTTTCACATGCGATTCCACGGACCGACGGGATTGGTCACAGATCGCATCGAGTTCGGGATCGACCACCCCGTCGCGGCGCAAAGCTGCGTCCGCCTCCAGTTTGGCGGCGATCCGTTCCGCCGTGGCCTTATCGGTCGTCCGAGAACTCCGCGACTGCCGCTTACCTTTGTGGTCGAAGTAGGAGATGTAATAGCGGCCTCCTCGCTTTCCCTTACCGCCTCGTTTGAAAATCGTTGCCATGATCTTTGCCTACCTTTTGCTATTATAGCGGACTCACTCGTGTCAGTTACGATCAATCGCCGAAAAAGTCAACTGCCTTGGCGGAGAGAACTCGCCCGTCTCGGGAACTGGCGTAATCGTCTGGCCAGTTCCCGCAGTTCTGCTGCCTTCTCTACCGCAAACTTTGGTTTCTCGCAAATCATGCAGTGCTGACGGCCCAAGACATCCCACCAGATCATCAGGCTGCCACATTTCGGGCAGGGATCAGGTGGTTCGATGTATTCCTCCCAAGGCAGGATGTCTGCGTCGTTGGGTATGCCTGGCGCGGTGGTCTGATCGAGGTCACCGCGAGACTGCTGTGCCGCGGGCCCGCTCCCGCCTTTTCGCAGGATCTCGATGAGACTGGCCTTGTGCTGCCGGAGTTCAGCCAGGAAGTGTGATGTAATCACCCCCTCAGGCGCGTCGACAGTCAGTTTCTCACCTGCAACGCCGAGCACGATACCGTTCTCGTGACAGGTTGCCAGGATTGCCTGAGCTATCGTTTCTTCGCTCATATTTCCACCTTCACCCGTCCATCAAGGGCGTCATCAATGCTGTTTGATGACCCACCAGAAGCGCTCTGAATATTCTGTAAATTGCCGGGCTCGGCTTCTGCATCGCCGTTTTCAGAATTTTCAGGGCGCTTTTCGACAGGTTTGTTTGGGCGGAATGCGGGGTTCACCTCGTAGGTTGGTGAGGCCGGGCGGCCTGGGCCACGCTTTTCAGCGGGACGCAGCCGGATGTAGTTGTGGCTAACCAGCAAGGCCAACGGGGCGTCGATGTCGCTAGCCTGCTTGAACCGCCGCTTACCATGTTGCTGCGCCTCCGACTTGGCAAACTCCGTCTTGCCGTGCCGCTCGATCCACTGCAGGAGGTATTGGGCGTCGCTGACCCCTTTGTCCGCCCGCATGGCCTCGAACGCCGCCAAGGCGTGGATGACGGCGTAGTGGCCGATCTCGATGGCCGACTGCATCGTCGTAGCGGCCAACTGATGCAACCACGGCTCGTCGCAGGCGTGGATGATGCAGTGCATCACGCCGGCGATCCGCGCCACCGCCCCTGCCAACTTGCTTCCCCAGTCCTGGGCACAGTCGAGTTCGCCGCCGGCCCCCAATTCCGGCTCCAGCTTCTCCATGAACTTCCGCAGCAGCACCCAGGCGTCGCCAGCCAATTGGAGGTATTGCGGTTGGCTCGCATCCCGTGGCAACTCGCACAGTCGCCAAACGACATTGTTGTAAGCCTGGCTGACGGATTCCGGCACGGGGGCCGGCTCGATCTTGCGACTGCCGATGCGGCTCTCAGGCAGTGAATAGAGGAAACGCGCCAAGAGCCCGCGGCCGCGAAATGCGGCATTTTCCAGCAGACCCTCCAACACGGTCGCCTGAATCGCCAGTCCCATCGTCAGCGCGGGCCGCTTTACACGCTCACCCTTGCGGCAGATTCGGTCCACACAGAGGTCATCACCTGCGTGTCCCATCAAGTACACGCCAAACTGTGGCATTCCGCTTTTACTGTAGAGGCCGGCCATTAGGTCAAAGACTCCGCCTTCCGGAGACATGCTGGCGATCCGCCCGCCCTGCTCGGCCAGCATGGCTCCGAGCTTCTCGCTCGTGGCGTCGTCCACGATCAGCCGTGGCAAGGCTGGCTCTGGCGTTGTTGCCAGTTCAACGGCGATCTCTTCTGCCTCTTGCCCCGCCTCGGTGTCGCCCTTCTTGGCGGCCTTCTCCTCGAGTGCTTTCATCTGACGTTCACGTTGACGACGCCGGGCAAGCTGTCGGGCGATTTCCGGCCGCTCCTGTTCGATCAACTGGGCTTCAAACTCCCGTAACGGGGCGGTAGTGTGCGAGAACACGGCGGATTTCCGGTTGCCAGGTTCTAACACCGTCACGGTGAACAGGTTCACGGGCTCCAGCCACTGGTCGCGGACCTGGACTTCGACCTTCTTGGCCACCGCAGCCGCGCAGACCGCCAGGGAAAGCATCGCAGCCAAATCCGGCGGTGTCTGCGTGGCCTCTGCCTCGGCCATGACGAAGTCGGTAAAGCTCTCCACCGCTCGCCACGGGGTCCAGGTGGTGCGGAACGTCCGTCAACGTCGTGCGTCCTTCCAGTTCGCACACAACGCAAAGCGGATGCACTCGCTTGTACGTCCGTGCGAACCGGGCCCACCTGCTGTCATATCCTCGGGCCGCTGCCGATGCCCTGTTATCTTCTCGATCGGTGCTGGCATGCACGCTACAGCGGCCGTCGCGAATCAGTCCGCGGCAACCGGGCTTTCGACAAGGGCGGGTGCGTGCAAAGGGCATGGCTTGTTAGCCGCCCCGACCATGGCGACCGTGGGCGCCGACGTTGGCCCACGCGGGCCATTGGGGGCGGTCGGACGGAAGGTCCAACCCTGAGACGGGAGCCCGCCGTGGCGCCCGTGGGCGGCCAACCCGTGCCTGACGGCATTCCGAGCTACCGTCTCGAACCGCATCGCCCGTTATCGAGTCTCCACCTCACTTAGGCCCATGAGGCTTGGCCCGCCCAGGCCGCCGCCATGGGGGCCTGTAGGACGCGGAGCTTGCTGGTCGTCACGGGCGAAAATCGGATCGTTATCCACCGCCCCTGCGGCGGGGCGAGACGTCGGGGTAGCGGAAACAGGCCTCCAGTTGCCCACTTCATCAGCGTACTGGACCATGGTCTTTTGAGGCAGGCCGGTCATCGTCATCCAGAACAGCGTGACCTGGGAGACGGATCGCGAGCGGCCGAGATCCAGTTCCACCCAGTGCTCCGTGGCGGTGGGTGCGGAGATCCAAGCGGCGTCGGGCTCGAACTTCACCGCCGCCAGCCGCAATCCGTCGTTCAGCGGCCGCGGCGAATAGGAGGGCGAGGTGCTATCGACGCGGATCTGGGGAATGATCAAAGGCGTGCCGGCCAACACCCGCCCGGCCCGATCGGTGAAATCGACCAGGCAACGATTGACCTCGCCGGTCGTTGCCAGCACGAGCTGCGTATCGCCCGCCGGAACTTGCCGCTGCTCAGCACGCCAGGGCAATTTTCCATCCACGAGGTATCGGACCCTTACCGGGGCCGGTCACGGGCTTGCGAGAGCCGCGTCGGGCAAGGTGGTGCAGATTGCCCAACAGGCGGCCAAGTTTGTCAAGACCCATATCGGCTAGGAGGAGAGAACGGGGCCGGTCCGATAAGGCTATCCTCGACCGTTCATCCTCTCCGGAGCTCGTCTGGCCACTTCGATCCCTCCCGATCACAATGCTCCCAGCCGGGGAACCGCCGATGAAACGCTACCGCTTCCACCCGATCTGCCTCCTGTTCCCCCAGATGTCCCGGGAAGAACTCTTGGCGCTCGCCAACGACAGCCCCGCCGCCGACACCGCCACGGCAACACCACGGACACGCCGGACGGAACCTGCCTGAGGTCTTACGGGTTGGAGGGGTCAGCATTGCGTACACGCTAGGCTCGGCTGAATTTCGAGTCACATGACCCGGACTTCCCGTCGATGCTCGGAGGGGGCGAGGCGGAGGCGTGAGCCGTATGCGTTCTCCTGTCACTTGGCGGGCGTGATTTTCGTTGCCAAGTCCTTCACGATGTTTAGGATCTCTTGGAGATCGGTTTCGGACATCCGCTCGTAGTCTTCTTTCTTTTCCAGCTCATACTTGCCCAGAACCCGGTTGACCGCGACGAAGTGTTTCTCGACAGCCCGGTTGATCTTGGGCGGCAGGCCCGTCAGTTGAGTTCCGGAGAACGCCTGGAGCGAATGCAGGACTCGTTGCCATGTCGGCAACGCTCGGCCATCGGCGATCGCCACGGCCTCCTTGGCGCGCCGTTGAAGATCGGTCAACGGTTCGGCTACGATATCACTCATGCCCATTCTTTCCTCGTCACAGGACCATGCACAGGCAGGCCCGGCACCTAGCTTCCGGCGCCTCAGCGCTTCTTCCGCCTCGACTTGCCGCCGCACCGCCGTTCCGGTACGGCGTCCGACATCGCGATCCTGGCGGCACGCCTGGACTGGTACGCCTTGATCCGTGCCGCGAGGGGATGGCTATCGTCGACCCGGACGTGCGACAGCGACACGACGACCGCGTTCTTGCCCGCCGTCGCCCACGTCTTCAGCGCACAGGCGATCCCGCCCACGTCGCCCAGGTAAAGCACCGACCCGATCTCCAGGTCCTCGTCGGGGCGGCAGGCGACTCCGCTGCGGAGCAGCGACTCCACGAGTTCGCAAGCAGGCCGCACGCCGATCGGGAGCTGCTCCTCCATGTCCCGCAGGAGCCCCGCGACTTCCTTTTCGTCGTCGATCATGGCGACTCCTCTGCCGGGCTATTTCGCCATGTCCTTGAGCGTCTTCAGGGCCCGCACCTTGACCTTGTTGTAGGCGGGCTTGGCGGGGCGGTCCATCAGCTCGCCGGGCTTGAACGGGTTCGGAACGCCCTTCTGGGCAGGCCGGGCGGGGACCTTCTTCTTCTCGATCTTCAGCAGTCCGGGGATCGTGAT
>Ga0181520_10000505_pt1 | contig 86069 bp, 80 predicted proteins | sample PEATcosm2014_Bin_29_FD_132451 | JGI IMG/M metagenome (GOLD analysis project Ga0181520, IMG submission 132451) | Peatland microbial communities from MTU Mesocosm Facility, Houghton, MI, USA - PEATcosm2014_Bin02_30_metaG | ecosystem: Environmental > Terrestrial > Soil > Wetlands > Peat | place... | reverse complement strand
GGGCAGGGTGCCCAGCACCGGGGCGGCGATCTCGGTCTGCCACCAGTTGTCCACCACCATGCCGTCGCTCTGGCCGGCCAGGTACTTCTGGGCCCAGGCGTGCGCCTCGGGGTTGAGCGGCTCCCCGGCGCAGGCGATCATGCGCAGCCGGGACAGGTCGTACTTGCTGGGCGCTTCGGGGCCATGGCTCATCCACATGCGCACGGCCGTGGGCGCGGTGAACATGATGTTCACGCCGAACCGCTCGCACAGCTCCCAGGTCACCTCCGGGGTGGGGTAGTCGGGCACCCCCTCCCGGCAGAAGATCGTCGCGCCGCAGGACAAGGGGCCGTAGACGATGAACGAGTGGCCGACGATCCAGCCGATGTCGGATGTGCTCCAGTAGATGTCCCGGTCGGTGATCTGGTAGAAGGCCTTGGCCAGGTAGGTCACGCCCACCAGGTAGCCGCCGGTGGTGTGGACCACGCCCTTGGGCGTGCCGGTGGTGCCGGAGGTGTACAGGATGAACAGGGGATCTTCCGCGTCCATGGGCTCGGGCTCGAAGTGGATGCCGCGGGCCTCCTGGATGTCGTAGAAATCGTGCTCGCGTTCGGATTCGAAGGCGTAGGGCGCATCGCCCGGGCGGGAACCGCGCCGGTGGACGATGATGTGATCGACGAAGATCAGGTCCATCACCGCTTCGTCCACGGTGGGCTTGAGGGCCACCTTCTTGCCGCGCCGGAAGGTGTAGTCCGAGCAGATCACGATGCTGGCGTGGCAGTCCTCGATGCGCGCGCGCAGCGCCTGGGTGCCCATGCCGGCGTAGACCACGGAGTGGATGGCGCCGAGCCGGGCGCAGGCGAGCATGGAGATCACCCCCTCGGGGGTCAGGGGCATGTAGATGATCACCCGGTCGCCCTTGCGGAGGCCCAGCCGCTTGAGGGTGTTGGCCAGGCGGTTGACCTCGCGGTAGAGCCGGCCGTAGGTGTAGGTCTGTTCCTCGCCGTCCTCGCCCACCCAGATGAGGGCGGCCTTGTTGCGCCGCTCGGAGTAGACGTGCCGGTCGATGCAGTTGACGGTCACGTTGAGCTTGCCGCCCACGAACCACTCGTGGCGCGGCGGGTCGAACCGGCTCACCGAGGTGTACGGTTCCATCCACTCCACCAGGCGGGCCTGTTCGGCCCAGAAGGCGTCGGGATCCCGCTCGGCGTGGGCGCGCTCGACACTGTCGTTGGCCAGGTAGGCCTGGCGCGAAAGCCAAACCGGCGCGGGAATGACGTTCTCATCCTTCTGCAGGCGCATGATCGCGGCCTGCTGGGATTCGCTCAGCACCGGCGCCGCATCCGGACGGTGGGTTCCTTCGGTCGCCATGACAGCCCCCATGACCACCCCCTTGGGGCGGATGTGAGGATGCTAGGAGCGTTTTACGATTAGTCGATCCTTTATTTTCATCCCGGTTGGTTGGCCAGCTTCCGGGCCGCCTGATCCTTGAGGGCCGCGCCGCTGGCCGGCGGGGCTAGGGAGGGGTGGCGCTGGGCGGGAGGCACATAGGGGTCGAGCAAAGCCTTGGCCGGGGTGAACGGCCCGCCCACGCCCATGCCCGGCGCCGCGGTCACGAGCCACCGCTGGGTGGGCCCGGCGATCATGGCATGGTCCGGGCTCCCGGCCCAGCCGGGGGCGGCCTGGTAGAAGGCGGCCAGGTCGGCCTTTTCCAGGGGCCGGGAGGTGTCGTCCAGGTAGACCATGTGGCCGCCGTTGTAATGCTTGATCTGCAGGGTCGGCTGGGCGCCCATCCGGGCCAGATCCAGCTCGGTCTGGTAGAACGGCGTCGCCAGGTCGTGGTAGCCGTTGAGGGAAAGCACCTTCAGCGCGGGGTCCCGGAGCAGCGCGGACATCAGGTCGGGAATGGTATCGGGCAGCGCCTGGCCATCGTGGGAAAAATCCCAGGTGTCCTCGGCCTGGCCCGATAACGCGTACTCCGTGCCATGGCCGTAGCCGAGGAAGTCCGTCAGGTAGCTGGCGATGGCCGTTCCGAAGGATGGGACGATGAAGCTGCTGGAAGGGTCGCCAGCGCTGGCCAGGGGGCTGGACGCGGGGACTGCGACCCGGCCGTCGTAGCGGCCGATCAGGGTGCCGCGCATCAGGTCCTTCTGGAAGTCACGGGGCAGGAAGTTGAACTCATGGTTCCACAGGGCCGCGCCGATGCCCGTGGTGGCCTGCAGCCGGGCCACCGTGGCCGGGGCCGGCGGGGCCGGATCCTTCAGCCAGGCGTTCACCGCCGGTCCGTAGGTCGCGGCCGTGAAGACGCGCATCTGCTGGATGAAGCCGCCGAAATCGCCGGGCGCCGGGGCGTCCAGGCCGAAATAGGCACCCAGGGCCGCATAGCTGGGCAGGAACCCGGCGCAACTGATGTCCGGGCCGGCGGCGCCGTTGGTGTTGTAGTTCAGGATTGAGGACTGCAGGATCACCCCCGCCGGCCGGATGCCGGCCGCGCCGAGCAGGTTGGCCAGCACGGCGCTGCGCGGGGTTCCGTAGGATTCGCCGAACAGGTAGAGGGGCGAGGCCTGGCGCTGGTTGACGGTCAGGTAGCGCTGGATGAAATCCCGGAACACCGCCGCGTCCTGGTCCACGCCCCAGAAGGTCTGGTTGGTGTTCGGGGCGATCGCCTCGGACAGCCCGGTGCCGACGGCGTCCACGAACACCAGGTCGGTGCTGTCCAGCAGCGAGTCCGGGTTGTCCACCAGGGGGAAGGGCACCGGGCCGCTGGTGGAGGGATCGCCGGTCACCAGCCGCTTGGGGCCGAACGAGCCCAGGTGCAGCCACACCGAGGAAGATCCCGGGCCGCCGTTGTAGCAGAAGGTCAGGGGCCGGGTCGCCGGGTCGGCGCCGGCGACGGTGTAGGCGACGTAGAACAGCGCCGCTTCGGGAGCCTGGTTGGCCGGGCTGGCGGCGGTGAGGTGACCGGCCGTGGCGGTGTAGGCGATCGGCGGGCCCGCCAGGGTGATCTGGTGCGCGGTAACCGCCGCGTCCTCCAGGAGCGCCGGCAGGCTGGCCGCGGGATCCGTGGAATAGCCGGAGGCGCTGCCCGGGTTGCCCGCGCACAGGACCAGCGCGGTGCAGGGGAGGAGGGTTCGAATCCAAGGGCGCATGGTCAACTCCAGGGCACCCCAGGTTAATCCGCCCGGCGCCCCGCGGCCGCTGAAATTTTTCATAAGTTTCTGATTTATTAAATAGATAGGTCACTCATTCGCGTGCCGTCGAGCAGGCCCATGGTCCCGAGCTTGCTTTGAATCTCCTTGAGGCTGAAAGGCTTGCGCAGGCTGTGAATATTGGGCCGGCCCTCCAGGAGCGGGGCGATGGCGTCGTCGCTGTAGCCGGTGGCCATCAGCACGATCTGGTCGGGCCTCAGCGCCAGCAGGCGGGTCAGGGTCTGGGCGCCGTTGAGGCCGGGCATGTTCATGTCGAGGATCACCAGGTCCACCTGCAGGCCGGCCTGGAGCCGATCCAGGGCCTCCTGGCCGGATTCGGCGGTGTGCACCGCATGGCCCAGGGCGGTGAGCATGGGGGCGATGGACCTGCGGATGAGTTCATCGTCATCCACCAGCAGGATCCGGACCGCACCCTGGGCCGCGGCCGGCGCCGCTTCTCCCGCCAGCATGGGCGCGGGCGCGGCCAGGGGCGGGAAGGACAGGACGACTTCGGTGCCCTGGTCGGGCTGGCTGCGGATCTCCATGTTGCCCTTGTGGGCCTTCACCGTGCCGTAGACCATGGCCAGGCCCAGCCCGGTCCCTTTGCCTATGGGCTTGGTGGTGAAGAAGGGCTCGATGGCCTTGCGCATCACTTCGGGGTTCATGCCCATGCCGGAGTCCTTGATGCTGATGGAGACGCTCTGGGCGTCGCCGCGGGTGCTCAGCTGCAGGCTGCCGCCTTCGGGCATGGCATCCACCGCGTTGACGCAAAGGTTGATCAGGGCATGGCTCAGGGCGCCGCTGTCGCCTTCGATCCAGCCCAGGGGCTCCTGGAAATCGGTGATGATCTGGACCCGGCTCAGGGTGGTGTAGCTCAGCAGGTGGACCATCTCCTGGGCGATGACGTTGAGGTTGACCGGGCCCGCGGCCTCCAGGTCCTTGCGGGCGAAGTACAGCAGGCTCTTCACCACGTCCCGGCCCCGGGTGCAGGCGCGGATGATGGTGTCCAGGGCGTTCGCCTGGGGATCGCCGTCGGCACAGGTGGTGCGCATGGCCGAGGACATGCCCATGATGGCCGCCAGGACATTGTTCATGTCGTGGGCCACCCCGCCGGCCAGGCTGCCGATGCTTTCCAGCTTTTCCGCGTGTTGCAGTTCCGCCTGCAGGCGGCGCTGCCGGGCTTCGGTCTCCACTTCCCGGGTCCGGTCCAGGTTGATGCCGATGATCCGCAGCGGCCGCCCCTCGGCGTCGCGCAGCACATGGCCGCTGGATTTGATGTGGCGGATGGTCCCGTCCCGGTTGATGGTGCGGAAATCCAGGTCGTAGCTCCGCTCTCCGGCGAGGGCGCCCTGGATGGCCGCTTCGGTGGCGGCGCGGTCCTCCGGGTGGAGGATGTCCCGGCACCATTCCTCATAGAGTGGCGGGACGGCCCGGGGCTCGATGCCGTTGATCGCGTACATCCGGTCGCTCCAGATCTCGGTGCCATCCACCAGGTTGCGGTCCCAGATGCCCAGGCTGGCGGAGGCGATGGCCAGCTCCAGGCGCTGGTTGCTCTCCCGCAGGGCTTCCTCGGCGCGCTTCTGGGCGGTGATGTCCCGGGCCAGGGACAGGTTGTAGCGCTCGCCCTTGATCTCCAGCACCGACGAGCACAGTTCGGCGATGAAGGTGCTGCCGTCCTTGCGCCGCAGGGTGGCTTCGCGCCCGACCACGATGCCGTGCGCCCGCAGTTCGGCCACGTGCTGGGCGCGGTCTTCGGCGCGCACCCAGATGCCCAGATCGTCCGGCAGGGTGGAGCGGCCGATCAGCTCTCCCCGGGTATAACCGAACATGTTCACGTAGCTCCGGTTGAGCTCCACCAGCCGGCCGCTGTCCAGGTGCGTGAGATCGATGGCATCCGGGCTCATGTGGAAGATGTTGGAGAACTTCTGCTCGGAGGCCAGCAGGCCCTGCACGTAGCGGTTGAGGGTGGCGTAGAGCAGCACCGAGGTGATCAGGATGAAGGCCAGGCCCTTCAGGGAGCTGACGGTCATCATGGTGGCCGGGTCGCTGAACAGCAGTTTGACCATGCGATCGGAGAGCAGGATCCACAGGACGGCGAAGCCGGCATACAGCAGGACGATCCGCGCCACGCCCCAGCGGTGGGCCTGGCGGGAAGACGCCAGGCCCGCGGGATGGGCCTCGGCGGTCGGGTGGGACCGAAGATCATTGAACACGTGGAGCTCCGATCGACTCGGGTGACCAATCTAGAAAAGGCTTTGGCCGTCCATCTCCAGCGGCTGGGCCAGCCCCATGAGCTTGAGCAGGGTCGGCGCCACGTCGGCCAGGGCGCCGCCGGCGCGCAGCTGGGTGGCTTCGAAACCCTGGGCCACCAGCACCGCGGGCACCGGGTTGATGGTGTGGGCGGTGTGCGGGTTGCCCTTCTCGTCGCGCATGCATTCGCAGTTGCCGTGGTCGGCGGTGACCAGGAGCGCCCCGCCCCTGGCCAGGGTATGGGCGGCGATCTGGCGGATGGCGTCGTCCACCACGGCGCAGGCCATGGCGGCGGCCGAGAGGTCGCCGGTGTGGCCGACCATGTCGGGGTTGGCCAGGTTGCACACCAGGAAGCGGTACTGGCCGCCGTCGATGGCCCGCACCAGGCCGCGCACCACCTCGTGCGCGCTCATCTCGGGCTGGAGCTCGTAGGTGGCCACCTTGGGCGAGGGCACCAGCAGGCGGTCCTCCCCGGCGAACGGCTCCTCCCGGCCGCCGTTGAAGAAATAGGTCACGTGGGCGTATTTTTCGGTTTCGGCGGTGCGCAGCTGCTTCCAGCCCTGGGCGGCCACCAGCTCGCCCAGGATGTTGGCGAGGTTCTGGGGCGGGTAGGCGATGTCGACGAACGGCTCCAGGTCCCGTTCGTAGGCGGTGAAGGTGACCAGGCGGCACTTGGGCTGGCGGGCCCGCTTGAAGCCGTCGAAATCGGGCATCATCAGGGCGTGGCACAGCTCCCGGGCCCGGTCGGCGCGGAAATTGAAGAAGATGATCCCGTCGCCGTCCTGGATGGGATGGAAGTCGGCAGTGCGGGTGGGGGTGACGAATTCGTCGGTCTCGCCCCGGTCGTAGGCGGCCTGGATGGCGGCCTGGGGGTCCGGAGCCTCGGCTTCGGCCACGCCGTCCACCAGCAGCTTCCAGGCCCGCTCCACCCGGTCCCAGCGCTTGTCCCGGTCCATGGCGAAGTAGCGGCCGCAGATGGAGCCGATGGTCACCAGCGGGCAGCCGCGCAGCTGGAAGGCCAGCCACTGCAGGTAGCCGTCGGCGCTCTTCTGCTCGGTGTCCCGGCCGTCCAGGAAGGCGTGGATGGTGGTGGGGACGCCTGCGGCCTGGGCCCAGTGCGCCAGGGCCACCAGGTGGTTCTGGTGGCTGTGCACGCCGCCGTCGGAGACCAGGCCCAGCAGGTGCAGCCGGCCGCCGGTGCCCTTGAGCCCGGCGAGCAGGGCGCCCATGGCCGGGTTGTCCCGGAAGGTGCCCTTGCGGATGGCCGCGTCGATCCGGGTCAGCTCCTGCCACACCACGCGCCCGGCGCCCAGGTTCATGTGGCCCACTTCCGAATTGCCGAACTGGCCCTCGGGCAGACCGACCCCCTCGCCGCCGGCCTGCAGCTGGGTGGCGGCGTAGCGCCGGCGCAGGTCGCTCAGCTGCGCCATGCCCGCGACGAAGGTGGCGTCGAAGGCATTGCGCGGACCATCCCCGAAACCGTCGAGGATAAGCAGGGTGATGGGACCTTGGATCATGGGTCGGCCTTCCGGCTGGGGGTCAGGGAACCTGCTCCCCGTGGGGGTTGCAGAGGAGGAACAACACGGCCATGCGCACCGGCACGCCGTTGGTGACCTGGGACAGGATCAGGCTGTTCGGCCCGTCCGCTACTTCCGACGTGATCTCCACGCCCCGGTTGATGGGGCCGGGATGGAGCACGGCCACATCCGGCTTGCAGAGCTTCATCCGGGCCGCGTTGAGCTGGAAGAACCGGGCATACTCGCCCTGGCTGGGGATGAAGGCGCCGGTGCCGCGCTCGAACTGGCAGCGCAGGGTCATGACGGCGTCCTGGCTCGGCAGGATGGCTTCCAGGTCGTTGCTGATCGTCACGTTGGGCCAGCTGTGCTGGATGCCCTCGGGAATGAGCGTGGGCGGGCCCACCAGGGTGACGTGGGCGCCCATCTTGGTGAGCAGCCAGAGATTGGAGCGGACCACCCGGCTGTTGCGGATATCGCCGACGATGGCGATGCGCAGTCCCTCCAGCTGGCCGAAGCGCTTGCGCAGGGTGTAGGCGTCCAGCAGGGCCTGGGTGGGGTGCTCATGGGCGCCGTCGCCGGCGTTGACGATGCTGGCGCGCATGTGCCGGGCCAGCAGCGCGTGGGCGCCGGGGGCGGAATGGCGCATGACGATCAGGTCCGGGTGCATGGCTTGGAGATTCATGGCGGTGTCGATCAGCGTTTCGCCCTTGCTGAGCGAGCTGCTGTCGGCGTCGAAGTTGATGATCTCGGCGGACAGGCGCTTTTCGGCGATCTCGAAGCTGTTGCGGGTGCGGGTGGAGTTCTCGAAGAACAGGTTGACCACCAGCCGCTTGCGCAGCGCCGGCACGATCTTGATCTCGGGCCGTTCGCAGACTTCCTCGAAGCCGCTGGCCTGGTCGAGGATGGCGGTGATGTCCTGCGGGCTGAGCGGCTGGATGCCGAGCAGGTGGCGGTGGGGAAAGAGGTAGCGTGGCGCGGTCATGTCAGCCCCGCCCTTCGAGGAACACACCGTCGATGCCGTCGATCTCCGTCACCTTCACGGATACCCTGCGGTCGAGGGGCACGTCCAGCTTCAGCCCCATGAAGTCCGGCTGGATCGGCAGCTGCCGGCCGCCCCGGTCGGCCAGCACGGCCAGCCAGATCCGGTCGGGCCGGCCGTGGTCCAGCAGGGCGTCCATGGCGGCCCGGATGGTGCGCCCGGTGAAGATCACATCGTCCACCAGCACCACGGTCCGGTCCTTCAGGGTGAAGGGGATCTCGGTGGGGCGCACGATCGGGCTGCCCGCCAGTTCCGACAGGTCGTCCCGGTAGAGGGTGATGTCCAGGGCGCCCAGGAGGATCTCTTTCTGCAGGATGTCCTGGAGCATGACCGCGAGGCGCTCGGCCAGATACAGGCCGCGGGTGCGGATGCCGAGCAGGGCGAGGGATTCATTGTTGCCGAAAGCGGCCACGATCTCCCGGCAGAGGCGCTGGAGATGGATTTCCACCTGCCTGGCGTCGAGCAGGCATGGTGCTGGGGTGTCTGGCATGCTTCCTCCTGGATCAGCTCGTGTCATCCAGTGTATCGGATGGCTCGCCATTTGGGCGCCCCGTGGCTGGCTACAATGGCTTCAGGTTGGCCTATCTGGCTGCATGAAGGTACCTTGCCATGGAAAATTCGCTGGAAACACTGGAACCCCAACCGCTCTGGAGGTATTTCCTGGAGCTTTCACGAATTCCCCGGGGTTCCGGCCACGAGGCGGCGGCGACCGCCTGGGTGTCGGACCAGGCCCGGGCCATGGGCTGCACGGTGAGCCAGGACGCGGCCGGCAACGTGCTGATCCGCAAGCCGGCGTTCCCCGGCCGGGAAGGCGCCGGCACCACGGCCCTGCAGGCCCATGTGGACATGGTCTGCGAAAAGAATGAAGCCACGGTCCATGATTTCCTGACCGATCCGATCAGCGTGGTGCGGGACGGCGACCGGCTCCGGGCCCGGGGCACCACCCTGGGCGCCGACGACGGCATCGGCGTCGCCGCCGCCCTGGCGGTGCTGGCCTCCCCGGCCATCCAGCACGGGCCGCTGGAGGTGCTGATCACCGTCAGCGAGGAGACCGGCCTGACCGGCGCCAAGGGCCTCCAGGCCGGCTGTCTCCGGGCCACGAACCTGCTGAACCTGGACAGCGGCCGGGGCGGCTTCATCACCATCGGCTGCTCCGGCGGGCTGGACAGCGAAGCGGTCCGGCTGCTCAAGCTGCGTCCGGCCGGCCCCGGCCGCCCGGCCTGGCGGCTCAAGGTGGGCGGGCTCAAGGGCGGCCATTCGGGCGGCGCCATCAACCAGGGCCGGGGCAACGCCATCCAGCTCCTGGCCCGGGCGCTGTGGGCGCTGCTGCCCTTCGGCTGGGAACTCGCCGCCGTATCCGGGGGCGACAAGCGCAATGCCATCCCCCGGGAGGCCTCGGCCCTGCTGTTCCTGGAGCCCGGGCAGGAAGCCGGGCTGCGCGCCGCGCTGGCGGAGCTGGAGGCGCAGGCGCAGGCCGCCCTGGGCAGCTTCGATCCCGAGGTCGTCTTCACCCTGGAAAGCGCCACGCCGGCCGGCCGGGAGGTGATGACGGCCCAGGACGCCCGGGCCGTGGTGGCCTTCCTGTTCAACGCGCCGCACGGGGTGGTGGCCGAGAGCCCGGTGATCCCCGGCCTGGTGCAGACTTCCACCAACCTGGCGAAGGTGGTCACCAAGGCTGGCGAAGTGCGGGTGGCCATGAGCCACCGCAGCTCCGTGGCCAGTTCCAAGCTGGCCGTGGCCGACCGGGTGGAGGCCCTGTGCGAACTGGCCGGCTTCACGCTGCGCCGCGGCGAAGGCTACCCCGGCTGGCAGCCCGACCTCGAATCACCCCTGGCGCGGCAGGTCAGCGCCACGCACGAAGCGCTGTTCGGCAAGCCCATGGAGTTCCGGGCCACCCACGGCGGCTTGGAGTGCGGCATCATCGGCCAGGGCCATCCCGGCATGCGGATGGTCTCGTTCGGCCCGGACATGTGGGACATCCATACGCCGGACGAGAGCTTGAGCATCAGCTCGACGGCGGATTTCTGGAAGCTGCTGGGGGCGGTGCTGGAGACGCTTTAATCCGTGATCAGCGCGCGCAGCTCGTCGTTGCCGAATTCCGAGCTGCAGCTGATCACCACCGCGCAATGGCCGGGCTGGCTGAAAGGCAGGTCCACCTGGGTGCTGAACTGGCCGTCGGCATCGGTCTTGCCGGTGGCCAGGGTGCCGGCCTTCTGGAAGCTGGAGATCAGCCGCACGGTCACGTCGGCCCCGGGCACGGGGCTCTGGCTGGCGCATAGCCGGGCGCGGATGCCGAAGGCGAAGGGACGGCCGAAGACCGGCCTGATGGGGTGATCCAGCACCATCTCCAGGGTGTCGATGTCGCCTTCGTGGGCCAGGTACTCCAGGATGGCCTGGTCCAGCGGCCGGTCGTTGAAGACGTGCAGTTCGTCCACCTGGGGGTCGCTGGGGGTGGTGTCGTACTTGCCGTTCTTGATGTCCCTGATGATGGACTTGTGCTGCTCGTCCATGCGCGCCTGGATGACCTGGTCCTGGACCTGGGATTGCGGTTCGGCCAGCAGGTCATCGTAGGTGCCGCGGTAGCTGTCGAGGATCTCGCCGCCCAGGTAGATCAGCGTCTCGATCTTCGGGTTGCCGAGGCCCTTGTCCTCGGTCTGCACATGGAAGACCTTGCTGCCATGGCGGACGTCGCTGTTGTAGCCGGTGATCACGGCGCTTCCTGCTGGTGCAGCCGCTGCGCCAGTTCGGGCATGACCTCCCAGGCGATCTCGCGCAGCACCTGGTCGCCCAGCCGCGCCACCAGCGCCTTGGCCAGCCGGTCCATGAGCACCGGGTCGGCCAGCAGAGCGGCAAGCGGGTCCGCCGCCGCGGCGGCCGGCGAGGCCGGCACCTCGTCGGCTTCAGACAGCCAGGCCTGCTCGGCGACCGGTTCGAAGGCGACCGGGGTCGCCTCCGGGATGGCGATGGGGGTGGCGGCGGGCGGGTCGAGGATGTCCGAGAGGGTGATCACCTCCGACATGGGCGCCAGGGGCGTTTCGGCCAGGGCGGAAGGTTCGGCTTCCGGCAGGAAGGCGGAGGGTTCCCGGTCGCCCAGGGCCATGCCCACCAGGGCGTCGCTGTCGTCGGACCAGTCGATCGGTTCGCCCAGCTCGAACGGGTTCGCCAGGGCCTGGACCGCGGCGGGTTCCAGGGCGGGACCCAGGTCCGGCAGCTGGTCGGCGTACTCCGCCGAGGGCTCCAGGGGGGCTTCGGGCAGGGTGTCCGCCAGCAGGAATTCCGGGACTTCGGCAGCCGGGACCGGCTCGGCCGGCGCTTCCGGCTCGTCCATGGCCGGCATGGCGCTGGTGGGGAAGGTGAGGCCCTGGAGGCTGTCCAGGTCCAGCTCCTCCAGCTCGAGGGGCTCGTCCGCGGGCTCCTCGAGGTTCTGGGGAATCTCCGCGATCTCCTGGGCATCGAGGGCGTGCGGCGTCTCCTCCTCGGCCAGGTCCTCGGGGCCCAGCAGCAGCAGGTCGTCTTCCGGGGCGGGAACCTTGAGCTCGTCCGGGATGCGCATGGAAGGCCGGGTCAGGAAGGGGGCGGGCGCTTCGGGTTCGGGCGGCGGCGGGGCCGGCACGGGCGTTTCCATCAGGCGCTTGACCCGCTCGCCCAGGTCGCGCAGTTCCACCGGCTTTTTCAGGAACCCCTGGATCGGCGCCAGCCGGAGCTTTTCCGGGTCGACGATGTCCAGGACGCCCGCCATCATGGCCACCGGCATGCGCGCCGTGGCCTCGGTCGCCCGCAGCTCCTGGAGCAGCGCCCAGCCGTCCATCCCCATCATGGAGGTGTCCAGGAGCGCCACATCGAAACGGTCGCCCTGGTTGACCAGGGCCATGGCTTGCGCGCCGGAACCGCATGAAATCAGCTGGACATCGCTGGCGGCCAGCAGGGTCTCGGCGATCTTGTGGATGCTGGGGTTGTCGTCCACGAGGAGAAGACGGGGCATAGGGGACCTCGGGATGCCGGAGTTTGATGAAATGGCTGCGCTAACGCTAACAGAAACGGGCGCACCCTAGGGTAGTTTCAGGGCCTTTCGCACCGACTTCAACCTTCCAGTCGGCTGAAGCCGCTCAAGGAGGGCCCGGTCGCCGACCCAGACCCAGGCCACGGCCGACGATTCGCGCATCGCCACCTCGGGCCCATCGGGGAGCCAGCCCCGGACCGAGGCCCGCAATCTCGAGGCGGTGATCCATTCGGGGCGCTTGGCCCGGAGCAGGGCCGCCCGCTGCCGCTCCACGGGCAGTGCGGCCAGGTCGCCCCAGCGGGCATCCCAGGCGGTGGTGGCCTGGCTCCCGGACCACCAGGCCCAGGCCGGGTCGTAGGGCGGCCACGGGGCGGTTTCCGGGGGCAGCGGGGCCCACTTGGCCTGGTCCAGGGGGCCGGTCCTGCGCAGCACCGCGCCATCCTTCTTTTCCGTCACCTGCAGGGCCATCCGCAGCGGCGGCTGGGCAACCAGCACGCCCGGGCCGGCGGCCTCGCGCTTCCACAGGCCGCCGCTCCGGGCCCAGAGGGTCCAGACGTTGCCGCTGCTCACCCAGAGCCGGTCCCGGAGCGGGAACCAGAGCCTGGCGCCCGGCTGCCAGGGCACCATGAGGCGCGACCCGGGCAGGTCCTTGCCGTCGTCCCACAACTGCTCCTGGCGGATGGGCCAGCCCCTGGGCGGCGGCGGCAGGCCCTTTTCGTCCCAGGGGGCCAGGGTGACCGGGGGCACTTCCGCTTCCACGGGCAGGGCGGTGAGCAGCAGGCCGGGTTCCGTCCCGGGGGCGCGCAGGCCCAGGAGGACGGCCTGGCCGTCCCAGCTGAACCGGCTCCAGGGTCCGCTGTCCGTGGACCAGAGCACCCGGCCTTCGGGGACCTCCAACAGCCGGGTCTCGAACCGCTGGGGCGAAAGCATGAGCGTCACCAGCAGCCGGTTGCCCTTGGCCGGGTCCAGCCGGGCCGAGGCGATCGGCGCGTCGAACCGGTAGTGGCGCCATTCCAGGCCGTGCCAGAGGACCACTTCGCTGTGCCCCTTGGGGCCGTTCAGGGCCAGGCCCTGGTCCGCCAGATAGGCCGAAGCCGGCTCCCAGGGGGTGCCGAAACCGCCGCCGAAGGGCCAGGCCTTGTCCTGGTCCGGGTCCTGGTCGCCCTGGAAACGCGGGGTCCAGCCGTCCTGCAGGCGGTACTCGGCCAGGGTCTCGAAACTCTCCATTGACAGCTCGACGGTCGCGTCCGTTACCATCGCTCCGCCCTCCCGGGTGGAGCGGGGCGCCTGGACGAATGCCAACAACACGAGCATCGCCGCGATGAACATGCTGGCAAACAGGTATCGTTTAGGGATCACCGCCGGCTCGAACCTCCACCGACATGATGCAATCATTTGAGGAGTTGCTGACATGAAACATGCCGGGCCGCTGGAAGTCGAAGTCAAGCTGCGCATCCCGTCCACCGGGGCGTTGCACGAGAAACTGCTGCGGGCCGGGTTCACCCAGGCCCACGCCGCGGCCACCGAGGCCAATCGGCTGTGGGACCGGGCCGGCGCGCTGCTGGCCCAGGACTGCGCCCTGCGCCTGCGCCAGTACGGCGGCCAGGCGACCCTCACCTGGAAGGGCCCCAAGGTGGCCGATCCGCAGCTGAAGATCCGTCCCGAGCTGGAGACCGCGGTGGCCGACCCCGCGGCCATGGAAGGCATCCTGCGGGCGCTCGGGTTCGAGCCGGTGCTGGAGATGGCCAAGACCCGCGCCATCTACCTCCGGGGCGAGCTGGAGGCGTGCCTGGACGATACGCCCTACGGCAGCTTCCTGGAGCTGGAAGGGGAGCGGGAAGCCATCGCCCTGGCCATGGCCCAGCTCGGCCTGGGGCCGGAGCAGATCGAGCCGCGCAGCTACGCCGCCTTGTATTCGGAGTAACGCGTTTGTTCCAGAAAAGGTGCCTTCCCGCGCATCCTCGCCATCAAGCCGTCACGGTGGTGACCGATGTTGGAGATCAGGAGGTGCCCCATGGCTCCCATTCAGATCCAAGAGCCTCTGCCTAACAGCGAAAACCCCCGGTACGAAGTCCGCCCGGTGGGTTCCGACGATTTCCAGCATCTGCTCCGCCTGGAACGGGAGATCTGGAGCGCGGACGCCGCCGGCGAGCTGTGCCCGCACTACCTGAGATTGTGCACCGAGCTCTACTCGGACTGGTGCTTCATCGCCATGGACGGGGAGCGGCCGGTGGGCTACGTCCTCAACTTCCCCAAGGGCAAGATCAACTACTGCGCCACCCTGGCGGTCCACCCCGAGTACCAGAAGACCCGGGTGAACTACCTGCTGATCCGGGCCATGGTGAAGAAGCTCATCCTGGAAGGCACCGAGGAGTGCCGCTTCCTGGTGGAGCCGGACAACCACGACGCCCGCAGCGTCCACGAGGCCCTGGGCGCCAGGGTCGTGGCCCAGGTGGACGACTTCTACTGGAAGGGCGACCGCCGGCTCTGGTCGGTCATCGACAAGCAGGACATGGAGCGCATCCGCGCCCGCTACACCCGGCTCAAGCTGGTTTCGTAGGAAAGAGGTCATCTTGAACCCTGAAGCCCTCCTTGAGTCCCTGCGCACCGGGCTGACCCCGTTCCTGGGCCTGCCCGCCCTGAACACCCCCGCGCCGGTGCCCGGCGTGGTGCTTGGCGCGCCCTACGACGGCGGCGTGATCAACCGTCCCGGCGCCCGGTTCGGCCCGTGGGCGATCCGCAACGCCACCATGGGCATGGGCCGGCTGTCCATGCCCATGCGCCTGCAGGGCCAGGACGAAGCCGGGCGCGGCATGGCCGCCGTGGACTGGGTGGACGGCGGCAACATCCCGACCCTGCCGTTCAGCATGGAACAGGCCCTGGACGCGGTGCAGCAGACCATGGCCGGCTGGCTCGCCCAGGGGGCGCGGACCCTGATGCTGGGCGGCGACCACCTCATGACCCTGGGCGCCCTGCGCGCCCACGCCGCCAAGCACGGCCCCGTGGGGCTGCTGCACCTGGACGCCCATTCGGACGCGGCCCACGGCGAAATGTGGGGCGCCAAGTACCATCACGGCACCTGGCTGCGCCAGGCCATCGAGGAAGGCCTGGTGGACCCCCGGCACACGGTGCAGATCGGCCTGCGCGCCCCCCGGTTCGACTCCGAGGAACTGGTGTTCCTGCTGGATGCCGGCGTGCGCATGTGGACCCCCTGGGACCTGCAGGACCTGCGGCTGGACGCCCAGCTCAAGGGCGACATCGCCCGGGTCGGCCAGCGGCCCGCCTACGTCAGCGTGGACCTGGACGTGCTCGACCCGGCCCATTGCCCGGCGGTGGCCGAACCGGTGCCCGGCGGCCTGACCGTGATGGAAGTGCTCACTTTGCTCCGCAACATCCACCGCTGGAGCGCCCCATGGGTCGGTGCCGACATCATGGAACTGGCCCCCGCCCTGGAAGGTTCGCAGACCTCGGCCAAGGCCGCGGCCCATATCGCCCTTCAACTGTTCTGAGACTCTCCCCGGAGGTTCACCATGACGCAAGGAACCTGGATCAGTCTGCTGGCGCGCCAGTCCACCACGCCCATCGGCTGGGATGAAGTCGTCGTGGGCCACGATTTCGGCCTGCTGCTCCCGGACGAGATCCAGCGCTGGATCCTGGAGCAGGGCTTCCAGGGGCCCTGCTGCCAGGAACTGGCCGCCCTGGAAGGCGAGCGCCTGTCCCGCTTCGAGGAGAACCTCTGGGCGGCCTGCGCCGAATGCACCGGCAAGGTGCCCCGCCCCGGCGGCAACCGCTGGGCCAGGGCCCAGGACCGCTGGCGGGTGGCCCTGCTCAAGGACGCGCTGGAAGCGCCGCTCAGCGCGGAGGCCCTGGCCGTCGCCGTGGAATCGATCTACGAGCGGGTGGGCTGCCCCGAGGACATGCTCGAGCTCTGGCAGCGCCACAGCCCCTGGCAGCAGCGCCCGGGCAGCGCCGACCGCACCGCGATCGCCCGCTTTCTTCGCCGTTGCGAGGACGAATTCGTCACGGCCGTCTGATGCCCCCGCCAGGGGCGGACGGTGATGCTCAAACTCCCATCACCGACCGCCCCGGGGGCGCCAGCGAACCAAACCGCACCTCCCTGCACCTAGTGGATGACGTCCCGGCGCCCGCGGCGCTGGAACCGGCAACCACCTTTCGGGAGGAACCATCATGCGCGAAGACAACGGAAGCTCCATCGGCGAGGCCCTGATGCTGTTCGTGGCCGGGGCGGCCATCGGCGGCCTGCTGGTCGCCCTCAACACCCCCAAGACCGGCCCGGAACTGCGGGAAGACCTGAAGGGCATGGGGCGCAGGGCGAGGAACCGGGCCGAAGGCTTGGCGGAAGATGCCGGAGAGGCCTGGGACAAGCTCAAGGGCAAGGCCGGAGAGGCCGGCGGAGCGGTGAAAGAGGAAATGACCGATATCGCCAAACGCTGACCGTCAGGTCTCAGGCGCCGGGGCCGGCGCCGCGGGGGCCTTGCGCTTGGGCAGGCGCGGATCCTGGGCGTCCTTTTTCAGCATCTGCATCAGCTGCGGGTTCTTCAGGGCCATGGGCCAGAGCGGGTGGCCGGCTTCCCGGGCTTCCCGGATCGCCTTGCCGCTGGCGCTGTACTGAGCCAGGTTGTAGAAGGCGACGATGCGCAGGGCGAAGGCGCGCTCATTGCCGGGGTCGGCGGCGACGGTCTGCTCCAGGAAGGCCAGCGCCCCTGCGGGGTCCTTTTCCAGGGCGCCGGCCGCGTCGTCGACGGTCTTGTAGACCGGCTGGCCGGGCACGGCCGGGGCGGGCGGCGGCGGGACCGGAGGCGTGGGTGGCGGCACCACCGCAGGTGCAGGCGCGGGCGCGGGCAGCGCCGCCACTGCGGGCGCGGGGTGCCAGCCCCGGCGCCGGGCGCGCAGCCAGTAGCTGCCCGCGCCCCCAAGGACCAGCAGCGCGGCCAGCACCGAACCCCAGGTCAGCAGCGCCTTCGAGCGGCCGGGAGAGCCATCCCTGGGCCGGGACTTGGGCACCAGCCGGGCCGATTTCACCGCTTCCAGCGGTTCCTGCCGGGGGACCCAGCCCGGGTTCCGGGCCGCCCGCAAGGCTTCGGCCATGGCTTCGGCGGAGGCGAAGCGCTGGGACGGATCCTTGGCCAGGGCCCGGCGCAGGATGTCCTGGATGGCGGGGCTGAGCTCCGGGTACAGCTGCAGGTCCAGGGCGGCGGGCTGTTCCTCGCGCACCCGCTGGGCCACTTCGGCCGCGGTGGCGCCCTTGAACGGCTCGACTCCGGTCAGCGCCTCATGGAGCAGCACGCCCACGGAAAACAGGTCGGAACGGGCATCGCCCTTGCCCTGGAGCGCCTCGGGCGCTGTGTGGGCCAGCGTCTCCAGATGGGCGGCTGCCTGTTCGGGGTCGTGGCCCTGCCCCCGGGGCAAGCCGAAGTCGAGCAGCTTCGGGGCGGGGCGCCCGGCCACCCGGCCCATGCGGATGTTCGAGGGCTTCAGGTTGCGGTGCAGCATGCCGTGCTGGTGGGCGTAGGCCAGGCCGTCGCACACCTGGGCCAGCAGTTCCAGGGATTCCTTGGGCGTGAGGGCATGGTCGCGGAACATCGTGCCGAGATCCGCCCCGGGCACGTAGTCCATCACCTGGAAGAGCATCCCGTCCTTTTCGCCGAACTCGTGGATGGTGACCACATCGGGATGGTTCAACCGGCCGGCGGCCTGGCTTTCGCGCAGGAACCAGCCCTCCGGATCCGGGCCGGCCAGCGCCCCCTTGCGGACGATCTTGATGGCCACTTCCCGGCCGATGATGGTATCCCGGGCCAGGAACACCTCGCCCAGGCTGCCCTCGCCCAGGCGCTCAATGATCTCGAACTTGCCGATATGGTCGATGTTGTTGGTCATGGGGGCTTTCCAAGGATGGGGCCGCGGGTGCGAACCGCATAGCCCAGCATAGCTCGGAGTGTCCCCTTACTGAGGTACTACGAAGGCTTCGACTGCCGCCACCGCCCCCTGGTCGTTGTAACCGCCCAGGACGATGACATTATTCCCGGAAACGAACACGCTCGGGCCGAGCCGTGGGTTGGCCATGGCAGCCGTGGGGGTGAAGCTTCCCGCCCCCGCCCCCGCCGGAGCGAACACTTCGGCCGTGTTCGAGGCGGTGATGCCGTCGGCGGTGCCGCCCAGCAGGAGGACATTGCCGCCGGGCAGGATGGCCGCTCCGAAATTCTGGCGCGGGGAGGCCATGGCCGCCGAAAGGGTGCTGAAGGTCTGGCTGCCGGGGTCGTACCACTCGGCGGTGGCAAGCGGGCCGCTGGCATTGGCGCCGCCCAGGATGAGCACCCCCGGGGGGGTGGTCAGCAGCAGCGCCTGATGGCCTGCCCGGGCGGAAGCGGGCTGGCTGGTGGTGGGCGTAAAGGTGCCGGCCGCCGGATCGAAGAGCAGGGCGAGCGGATTGCCGATGCTGCTGGTGCCCACCAGCAGCACCTTGCCGCCGTTCAGCAAGGTTGCGCTATGGCCGGGGAGCAGGGACAGCGGGCCGAGGGAGGTGAACGTCCCGGTGGCCGCACTGTACCATTCGGCCGAATTGGCCCAGTTCCCCGAGCCGTCCACGCCGCCGGCGACCAGCACGCCGGCCGGCGTGGGGACGTAGGTGGCGGTGTGGCCGGAGTGCCCGGTGGGCAGGCTTCCGGGGGAGAGGGTGAAAATGCCGCCGCTGTAAGTCTCGAAGGAGGTGAGGGAGGGGGCGACGGGTCCGACCGGGCCGCCGAGGGTGCCGGTGCCGCCGGTGATCAGGAGCATCGAGCTGCCGCTCAGCAGGGTCACGGCATGACCCATCCGGACCGTGTTCATGGCATTGCCCGGCGTCGTCGGCACGGGGGCGCCCGGGGGCGCGACGATCGTGTAGGTTTCCGTGCTCTTCAAGGCGGCGCCGTTGATGGCGGTGGCCGAGCCCCCCGTGACCAGGATGGCATTGGGCGCGATCAGCGCGGCCGCCAGCCCATAGCGGCCCGTGCTCAGGGCGCCCGCCGCCAGGAAACTGCCGGCGGTGCTGGAGGGCGGGTTGACGGTCACCGTCTGGGTGGTGACCGGCGAGGCGATGGCGTTGCCCTGGATGGCCTGGCAGGTGAGGGTGACGGTGCCCGGGATGGTGGGGATGAACGACACCGCAGCGCCGAAGGCCGTGCTCGCGCCGCTCTTGAAGGTCCACGGCGAGGAAATCTCCCAGTTGAAGGTCACCGAAGACCCGCCCGGCTGGGCGGAAGCGGTCACCGGGAACCCGACGGTGGCGCTGGCCGGCACGGTGAGGGTCGGCGCGGCGGGCGGGGTGGAACTGGGGGTGGACAGGTTGTCACCGCCCCCGCCGCAGCCCAGGGTGAGCAGGGCGAAGCCCAGGGCGATCCGCAGGACCGGGGCCTGGTGGCCGGGCAGGCGTTTTGCAAACATCAGTCCCTCCCATGGAAGCGAACTGATGTATAATTTATATTTTATTCAAGATTCATCAAGCCTTTTATTTCCCCTCCTGGTGCGCCAGCAACCAGGCCTCGTCCCGCACGGGTATCCCCAGCGCCTCGGCCTTGGCCAGCTTGGTCCCGGCCTTATCCCCGGCCACCAGGACGGTGGTCTTGGGTGAAACGGCGCTGGTGACCTTGGCGCCCAGCAGCTTGAGCAGCGCTTCCGCCTCCTCCCGGCCGAGGCTGGGCAGGGTGCCGGTGACCACGGCCACCTGGCCGGCCAGCGGGAGCTGCGAGCGGTCCACCGGCTGGGGCGCTTCGGGAACCACCCCCAGGGCGGTGAGCCGGGTGGGGAGGTCCGGGTGCAGCTGGGCGAAGGCGCGGATGGCGGCGGCGACCTTCGGGCCGACCTCCGGGACGGCCATCAGGCGGTCTTCCTCGGCGGTCCAGAGGGCCGCCAGGCCCGGGTAGGCTTCGGCCAGCAGCTCCGCGGTGCGCTGGCCGACCATGGGGATGCCCAGGGCGTGGATCCAGCGGGCCAGGGGCCGGGTCAGGGCGCCCCGCAAGGCGGCCATGACGTTCTGGGCGCTCTTTTCGCCCATGCGCTCCAGGCCGGCCAGGTAGGCCAGGCCCTGGTCCGGCTCCGCCAGCAGCTTGAACAGGTCCCAGGGCTGGCTGATCCGCCCGCCGGCGACCAGCTGTTCCACCAGCGCCTCGCCCAGGCCGTCGATGTCCAGCGCCACCCGGCTGGCCAGGTGCTGCAGGCGCATGGTCAGCTTGGCCGGGCATTCGGGGTTCTGGCAGCGCCAGGCCACCTCCTCGTCGGAATCCTTGCCCACCGGCCCGGCGCACACCGGGCAGCGGGCCGGCACCGCCGCCACCGGGGCGTCCGCCGGCATGGAACCGGGCACCACCGACACCACCTTGGGGATCACCTCGCCGCCCTTCTCCACGAACACCCGGCAGCCGATCCGCACCCCCAGGCGCTCCAGCTCGTCGGCATTGTGCAGGGTGGCCCGGCGCACGGTGGAGCCGGCCACTTCCACCGCCTCCAGTTCCGCCACCGGCGTGAGCTTGCCGGCGCGGCTCACCTGCCAGGTGATGCCCAGCAGGGTGGTGGTGGCCTGGAGCCCGGGGTACTTGAAGGCGATCGCCCAGCGCGGCACCCGGTCGGTGAAGCCCAGGCGTTCCTGCTGGGCCAGGTCGTCCACCTTGAGCACCATGCCGTCGGAATCGAACGGCAGCAGCAGGCGCGCTTCCCGCTGCGCCTCGATGAACGCCAGGGCGTCCTGGAAGCCTCCGGCGGCATGCGCCGGCATCCGGTTGAAGCCCCAGCGCGCCAGCTGGTCCATGGCGGCCTCGTGGCCGGGCGCGCCCACCACCTGCCAGGGCAGGAAGGAGAGCCGGCGGGCGGCGGTGACCCGGCTGTCGAGCTGTTTCAGGGTGCCGGCGGCGGCATTGCGCGGGTTGGCGAAGCGCGGTTCGAGGCGCTGGTCGCGCTCCCGGTTCAGCTCCTCGAAGCGGCGCCGGGACAGGAACACCTCGCCGCGCACCTCCAGCTCGGCCGGCGCGCCTTCCGGCAGGGTCAGGGGGATATCGGCGATGGTCCTGGCGTTCTCGGTGACATCCTCGCCGGTTTCCCCGTCGCCGCGGGTGATGGCCTTGACCAGGGCGCCGCCTTCGTAGACCAGGGAAAGGGAAAGGCCATCCACCTTGAGTTCGGCGGCGAAGCGCGGGGTGAGGCCTTGCAGCCCTTTTTGCACCCGGATCTCCCATTCGCGCAGTTCGGCTTCGGAGTAGGTGTTGTCCAGGCTCAGCATGGGGGTGCGGTGCCGGGCCTTGCGGAAGGCCTCCAGGGGTGCGGCGCCGATCCGCTGGGTGGGGCTGTTGGGGTCGGCCCATTCCGGATGGCCGGCCTCCAGCTCGCGCAGCTCGCGCTCCAGGGCGTCGTACTCCGAATCGGACAGCACCGGCTGGTCCAGGACGAAGTACCGGCGCCGGTGTTCCAGCACCTGCGCGGCTAAATCTTTCATGCGGTCGCGGGGATCCATGGGCATTTCCTCGGTTTTTGCATTTTGCCATGGATCGCATGGCCCCCCACGGCGATCCGCAATGAGGCTACCCTGCAGGCGCTCCCTTTGCATTTTTTCAAGCTTCGAGGGCACGGATGGCGATTTTCGGTTTCGGCAAGGGCAAGGGCGGTCCGGCGGGTTCCGACCAGGTGCTGGCCTACCTGGAGGAGGCGCTGGCCGCCCGCAGCCCGTTCACCCTCGGGCCGGGAACGGGCCGCGAAACCTCCGCCCTGCTGCACAGCGTCAGCGAGGACACGCGCAGCTTCCGCCTGCTGCCCAGGGACGACCTGCCGCTGGCCAAGGGCGACCGGCTGGCGTTCACCTGCATCCACGACGGGCTCCGGCTGGGCGGCGACGCCCGGGTGGTGGAGGTGCGCACCGGCATCCTGGCCCTGCAGCTGCCGGACACCCTGGCGTTGATGGAGCGGCGCGGCAGCCCCCGGGCCCGGCTGAACGCCAAGGAGCAGGCCACGCTGACCGCGCTCCAGGACCTGTTCGAAGGAGTGGGGATCTTCGGCGCGCTGGAGAACGTCGCCGAAGGCGGGGCCAGGGTGCGGGTGGACCGGGCCGTGGCCGTGGGCAGCGAAAAGCGCCTGGTCCTGGGCAGCAACCTGGTGCCGCCCGGGCAGAAGTTCATGGTGGTCAAGCTGAACAAGGTGCCGCGCTGCCCCGCGGTCATGGAGGCGGCAGGGCAGGCCGTCTACCTGTCCGCCGACGCCTCGGGGCTGGCCCTGGGGATCGCTTTCGCCAAGCCGCCCGCCCAGATGGCCACGGCCTTGCGCAACCTGGTGGGGCAGCGCTGCCCGCCCATCCCCGTCCAGCTGCCGGTGAAGGCCCGGCGCCGGCCCGAACGCCGGGAGCAGCCGGAGGGGCCCGCCGCGGCGGAGGAACCACCCCCGGTGGACCGCCGCCACTTCCCCCGGCTGACCATGGGTGCGGGTTTCCACGCCCGGTTCATGGCGGGCGACGCCCTGATCACCGAGGCCGATCTGCTGGACCTCAGCGCCGGCGGCTGCTGCCTCCGGCTGCCCCTGGACCGCTGCGACCAGATCCAGCGGGGCACGGACCTGGACGAGTTCCATTTCCTGCACGCCGACCTGCCCAAGGGGGTGCTGACCGGCTCGGTGAAATGGGTGCTGGGCCGCAACCCCGGGACCCTGGAGGCCGGCGGGCCGGGCCGCTACTGCCTGGTGGGCGTCGAGTTCCGCGACACCCCCGCGGCGCTCGCACAGGCCGTCGCGGCCTATGTCGAGCTGCATCTCCCGGGCCGGCCGTAGCTACTTGGTCTTGGCCCGGTAGCGCACCGACATCACCACCCCCAGGCCAAGGAAGTAGCTGAGCGTGCTGCTGCCCCCGGCGCTGAAGAACGGCAGCACGATCCCCTTGTTGGGCAGCAGGCCGATCACCATGCCCACGTTGACGAACAGGTGCAGCGCGAAGATCCCCGCCGCGCCCACGCAGAAGTAGGTCTCGGAGGCGGTCTTGGCCACCCTGGCGGTGTCCAGGATGCGCATGATCACCGCGCCGAACAGGCCGAGCGCCAGCAGCACGCCCAGGAACCCGCGTTCCTCGGCCCACACCGAGAAGACGAAATCGGTGGTCTTCACCGGCAGGAAATTGAGCTGGGTCTGGCTGCCGCTGGTGAAGCCCTGGCCGAACATGCCGCCCGCGCCGATGGCGATGCGGCTCTGGTTGATCTGGTAGCCCTTGCCCTGGAGGTCGGCGCCGGGGTCCAGGAAGGTCATCACCCGCTGCTTCTGGTAGGGCTTGAGCACCTTTTGCCAGGAGAACGCGCCCAGCAGCGAGACGCCCACCAGCGCGGCCAGCACCCAGCGGGCCTTGAGCCCCTTCAGCAGGGGGATCATCAGCAGGATCGGCAGGAAGCTGATGGCCATGCCCAGGTCCGGCTGCTTGAGCACCAGCAGCATGGGAAAGAACACCAGGGCACAGGCTCCCGCCAGGTCCCAGCCGCCCACCGAGGCCAGCGGCCGGGTGCCGAGCCGGTGGGTCACGAACAGCAGGGTCAGCCACTTCATCAGTTCCGAAGGCTGCCAGGTCATGTGGCCGAGGATCAGCCAGCGCTGGGCGCCGCCGATGCGGTGGCCCGCCACCAGGACCGCGGCGAGGCTGAGGATGCCCAGGATGTAGAGCGGAAAAGCGCTGCGGAAGATCCGCAGGGGGCTGACCGCGGCCACGGCGGCCAGGGCCAGGAAGCCCAGGCCGGTCCAGAGCGTCTGCTTGAGCCAGAGGGTGGACTGGATGGTGCCGCGGCCCGCGGAGTAGACCGTGAGGGTGCCCATGATCACCAGCAGCACCATGGGCAGCAGCAGCCCGCTATCCAGGAACCGCAGGCGCTCCCTCATCGAGGTTCTTCGTCCGCGCCCGGTTCGAGGTCCAGCCGGAAGGCATCGGGCAGCTTGGCGCCGGGGGGCGGGAGGGGTTTCTTCACGCGGTCGATGAACCAGTACTGCACCAGCTTTTTCACGATGGGGGCGGCGGAGGAGGCGCCGAAGCCGGCGTTCTCGGCCACCACCGCGAAGGCGATCTGCGGGTTCTCGCGCGGCGCGTAGCCGGCGAACAGGGCGTTGTCCCTGAGTTTCTTGGACAGCGAGGCGTAGTGCGCCTTGTCCACGAAGCTGGTCACCTGGCTGGTGCCGGTCTTGCCGGCGATGGTCACGCCGGGCACGGCGGACTCCCGGGCGGTGCCGGAATGGACCACCTCATAGAGCCCTTCGTCCAGGGTGGACCAGATCCCCGGGGCCAGGCCGGTATCCCGGGGCGGAGGCGGCTGGAACAGGTCGATCTCGCCGCCGTTCTCCTGGCGCACGCCGTAGAGCAGGTGCGGCGTCAGCAGCTTGCCGTGGGTGGCGATCATGGCGTAGAAGCGCGCCAGGGCGATGGGGGTGAGGCTGTTGGCGCCCTGGCCGATGGCCACGCTGATGGTCTCGCCGGCGTACCACTTCTCCTTCTTCACCCGCCGTTTCCATTCCCGGCTGGGGATGCGCGAGACCGCCTCGTGCGGGAGGTCGATGCCGGTGGCTTCGGTGAGCCCGTACTTCTTGGCCGTGTTGTAGATGTCGTCCACGTCCAGGCGCGCGCCCAGTTCGTAGAAATAAATGTCGCAGCTCTGGGCGATGGCCTGGACCAGGTTCAGCGTCCCGTGCACCGCGTCGCAGCGGAAATCCCGGCCGTAGAAGCTCTTGTGGCCGTTGCAGGTGAACGTGGTGTTGGGGGTGATGATGCCCTTCTCCAGCGCGGCCAGGGCCACCAGCAGCTTGTAGGTGGAGCCCGGCGGATAGCGGCCCTGGGTGACCCGGTTGAGCATGGGCCGGTCGGGGTTTTCCCAGTAGGTCTTCACCTGCTCCTGGGTGAGCCGGTTGAGGAACACGTTGGGGTCGTAGGACGGGCTGGAATAGAGCGCCAGCACCCCGCCGTCGCGCAGGTCCAGCACCACGCCGGCGCCCTGGTTCTGGCCGAAGGCCTCCTTGAGGGTGGTCTGCAGCCCGGCGTCCAGGGTCAGGTAGACGCTCCGGCCCGGCTTGGCCTCCTGCATGCCGTAGGTGGCCACCTCCCGGCCCAGGTAGTCCACCAGGATCCGGCGCTGGCCGTCCACGCCGCGCAGCCGGTCGTTGCGGGCCGCCTCGAAGCCGGTGCGGCCGATGATCTCCCCGAGCTGGTAGCGGCCGGGCTCCTTGATCAGCTCCTCGGGCGTCACTTCGCCCACGTAGCCCAGGGCGTGGCCGGCCAGGTCCTCGCCCAGGTAGACCCGGCGCGGCGCCACTTCGATGCTGAGGAAGGGGAACCGGGCGCGCAGCACCTCGGCCCGGGCCACGGCGCCGTCGTCCAGGTTGTCCTGCAGCACCAGCATGCGGTTGCCCGCGGCCTGGCGGATGGCCGCCACCCGGCGCTTGAGCTGGTCGGGATCGGTCTGCAGCGCGGCGGCCAGGGCTTCGATCTGGCCGGTGTCCCTGGGCAGGTCCTCGTACTGGATCACCAGGTGCAGGGCCCGGCGGTTGTCCACCAGCTTGTTGGAGTTGCGGTCGAAGATGATGCCCCGGGGCGCCGGGGTGGTGCGGGTCTTCACCGCCTGGGCCAGGGCCAGCTTCTGCATCTCCCGGCCCTTCCAGAGCTGCACCCGGGCGTAGGCCAGCACCAGCCAGAGGATCATGAACCAGGCGACGGTCTTCATGATGCCGATGCGTTTCTGAATGAGAGATTGGTCCTGAATTTCCAAGGGCTACTTCCGATGCAGGGGCGGGTGGAGGCGCAGGGCCAGGGTGGCCCAGGCGGGAATCAGTATGAGCGACCAGAGCCATCCAGTGCCCCAGGCGCTCGGTCCGGCGGCGAAGCGAACCGAAAAATGGATGAGCAGCGCATGAACGATCACCAGCACCGCCTGGCGGCCCCAATAGGGCTTGAGGGCGTGCGGCGGCCAGCGCAGCAGCAGGCTGAACGCCAGCAGGCAGGCCAGCATGTTGCCGAAGGCGGTGCCGCCCAGGTGCGGGTAGAGCCGCAGGGTGCCTTCCAGCACCCAGCCGCCGGCGGCCGCCCAGGCCATCCCGGCCAGGGGCGAGTTGAAGCCCGGCGCCAGGCCCAGCACCAGGAAGGTGTTCAGCACCGCCTGGGGCCCGGGCCAGGGCGCCGTGTAGTGGATGCCGCCCAGGCACAGCACGGCCAGCAGGAACCGGCGCACCAGGGGGGTGCCCGAGGGCGTGCTCATTTGACCGCCTCCTTTCCGGTGGCGGCCTGGGGCGGGCCGGCGGGAGGCTGGATCTCCATCTGCGGATGGGCCGGCAGGATGAGCACCAGCCCGACCCGGTCCAGCGGCGCGGCCAGCACCACCTCCACGTGCAGTTCCACATCATGGGTCTGCACGGCGCTGACGTAGCCCACCAGGAGGCCCCGGGGGAAGACCCGGTCCAGGCCCGAGGTGAACACCGGTTCGCCCACCTGCACCACTTCCTGGTTGCCGATGTAGCGGATGGCCGCCTTGCCCGGGCCGAGCCCCTGGAGCACGCCGGTGGCGCGGCTCCGGGCCAGCATGACGCCGGTGGAGGCGTTGTAGGCGTCCAGCGGGAGCAGGCTGGACTGGGACGCGCCCACCTCCCAGAGCCGGCCCACCACCCCTTCCGGAGCGATGACCCCCTGGTCCGGGGTGAGCCCGGCGTCCTCGCCCTGGTCGAGGATCATCCCGCCGAACGGGGCCTTGCGCACGTTGACGATCACCCGGGCGGCCCGGAAGTCCAGCGGCAGCAGCCGCTTCAAGCCGAGCAGGCGAACCGCCTCGTCGGCTTCGGCCAAGCGCGGGGCCGAGGCCTCCCGGGCGGTCAGCAGCCCGGTCACCTGGGCCCGCAGGGTCAGCAGTTCGGTTTGGGCGTGGCGCAGGTCGGCGACCCGGTCCTGGCGCGCCGCCTTCCAGCCCTCCCAGCGGGCCGAAGCCACCCGGGGCGGGGCGGCCAGGAGGTTGGCCAGGTGCTGCCAGCGGCTGCTGGCGCCCCGGCCCAGGGCCATCCAGAGCAGATGGCCCAGCAGCAGGGCGACCATGGCCCAGCGCTGCCGGCCGGTGGCGTTCCAGCCCCAGGGCCGCTGCCTCACGGGCGGGCCCCGCGGGCGGAGAGGCTGGTCTGGTGGCCGTTCATGGGGCTATGCACCGTGTTGCCTGCTTGCTTTCAATCCAGGATCTGGATCCGCCTCAGGAAGGGGATGTCCTCCAGCAGCATGGCCGTGCCCCGCACCACCGCGGTCTCGGGGTTTTCCGCCCGGTAGCAGGGCAGGTGGGTTTCCTTGCTGAGCCGGATGTCCAGGCCCTGGATCTTGGAACCGCCGCCGGTGAGGCAGATGCCCCGGTCGATCAGGTCGGCGGCCAGTTGGGGCGGGGTTTCGTTGAGCGCCTTGCGCACCAGGTCGATGATCGCGCTGATCGGTTCGGCCAGGGCTTCGCGAATTTCCATGTCATTGAGGGTCAAGGTCTTGGGCAGGCCCTCGAACTGGTCCCGGCCGGAGATGCTCATGGTCCGGGTCTTGTCGGAGGAATAGGCGGAACCCAGGCTCCACTTCACCTCCTCGGCCGCGGCCTCGGAGATCAGCACGTTGTACTTTTCCCGGATGTATTTAATGATTGCTTCATCCATCTCGTCCCCGGCGATCAGGATGGAATCGGCGAACACCTTGCCGTTGTAAGAGATCACCGCCACATCGGTGGTGCCCCCGCCGATATCGACGATCATGCAGCCGCGCTTCTCGTTGATGGCCAGGCCGGCGCCGATGGCGGCCACCATGGTCTGGTCCACCAGGAACACCTCGCCGGCCTTGGCGTCGTAGCAGACCTGCTTCACGGCGCGCCGGGCCACCTGGTGGGCCCTGGGCGGAACGCTCACGACGATCCGGGTCCGGGCGAAGCCCCGGTTGGGCCGCGCCTTCTTGATGAAGGAAGCCAGCATCTTTTCCGCCGCGTCCACCTCGTAGATCATCCCGTCCTTCATGGGCCGGATGGTCTGCACGCCCTGGGGGGTCCGGCCCAGCAACTGCTTGGCCTCGTCGCCCACCGCCTCGACTTCATGGGTCTGGGTGTTGAGAGCTACGATTGAAGGTTCATAAACAACAATGCGCCCCGCCTGCCGTGTGTAGACCAGCACGGAAGCGGTGCCCAGATCAATGGCCAGGTCGGAGGTGAACAGGTTGGACCAGAATTGGCTTGAGAATGGGTGGGGCACAGATCACTCCAAGGGAACCTCTTAGCCTGCCATGGATTCGCCCTGAAGGACAGGCCTCAACGCCCCGCGGCGGCCAGCAGTTCGCGCACCAGGAGTTCCGGATCGAAGCGTTGCGGCAGTTCCCGGTGGTAGCCGCGCACCCAGGCCTTGCCATCCACCAGGATGAAGGGGATCGCTTTTTTCCCGGTCTCCGCTTCCAGGCGCTCAGCGGCGCCCGGCACGGTTTCGATGTCCACCTTGGTGTGGGTCACCCCGTTGGCCGTGAGCCAGCCTTCGAGGCGGCGGCAATCCGGACACCAGGCGGCGCTGAACACTTCCAGTCGCAGGTTTTCAAGTTGGGTGGGAACGGGCATGGGGTACTCCGCTAGGAATGGTGGCGCGTCGCTGTCATTCTGGAACCGAAACATTTAGGAGAGAAGCATGGAAATGCGCGCGGCGCGAGTGATGGGAATATGCGGAATGCTGGTGCTGGGCGGGCTCGGCTGCGCCAAGGTATCCAAGGACACCAGCCCGGTCGTCGCCAGCGTGGGCGGCGAGAAGATCACCGAGACGGCCTTCAACGCCACCGTCAACACCTACCTGGCCGACCCCGCCAAGGCCAGGGAGTTCCTCACCAACCAGACCCTGCGGGAACAGCGCAACCAGTTCCTGGGCACCCTGGTCAACCAGAAGGCCCTGATGCAGTTCGTCAAGGCCGACGGCCTGGACAGGGACCCCAAGGCCCAGATCGATGTCCAGTCGGCCATCGCCAACGCCTACTTCCAGATCCTGGCCGACCGCCTGATGCCCAAGGGCGAGCCCACCGAAGAGCAACTCAAGGCCTTCTATGACGACTACGTGCTGCAGGCCAAGGCCGCCAACCAGGCCGCGGGGCTGCCCACCTTCGACCAGGTGAAGGCCCAGCTGCCCGGCGCCTTCAAGCGCAAGCAGGCCCAGCAGGCCCGCGAGGCGCTGCTGGCCCAGCTGAACCAGAAGTGCCCGGTGGTGTTCGCCGACGGCTACCGGCCGACCCAGATGCAGTAGCCAGCCGGGCCATTGACGTCCGAGCGTGGCTATCAGGGTGCCTCAAGGCGGAGGTGGTCCTGCTCCATCCGGCGCGCGGACCGGATCCATGACGTTCCTGGAGATCGCACCCGCATCCCTCCAGTCGGAGGAGTCGTCCGATGTCGGCTGCGGCCAAATGACCCTCGGCCCTGTCATTCACACTGCTACTTCCAGTGCTGGCCGATGAAGCTCTCCACTTCCGGCAGCCCGCCCTGCAGCACCAGGTAGCCGTTGTGCGGTTCGCGCGGCGTGATCTCATGGTTCACCGGGGTGAGCAGCATCTCGCGGATGCGCTGCGGATCGTCGGTCTGGCCCAGCACCCAGGCCAGCTTCATGTAGGCGGTTTCCGGCAGCATGTTGTCCATGGGGATGATGCCCAGGTTGAGCAGATCGCGGCCGGTGTCGTAGACGTACATCTGGGCGTAGCCCCAGATGGTCTGCACGGTCATCACCACGGTCATGCCCTTGTCGATGGCCCGCTTCACGGCCGGGTAGAGCGGCTTGTTGATGTGGCCCAGGCCGGTGCCGGCGATGACCAGGCCGCGGTAGCCCATGCTGGACAGGCCGTCGATGATGTCCGGGTTGAAGTTGGGATAGTAGTACTGGATGGTCACCTTCTCCTCGAAGCTGGGGGTGATGACCGGCACCCGCCGCTTGTCGCGCTTGATATAGTCGTCGGTGAGGTAGGTGAAGTGGCTGCCCGACTCGTTGCGCTCCCGGGAGACCATGGCCAGGGGCGTGGCGCCGATGGTGCGGAAGGTGCTGCGGTAGCTGGAGTGCATCTTCCGGCAGCGGGTGCCCCGGTGCAGCAGGTCGTAGTTGTCGGAGGTGGGCCCGAACATGCAGAGCATCACTTCGGCGATGTCGCACTCGGCGGCGGTGCGCACGCCGTTCATGAGGTTCAGCGCGGCGTCCGATGAAGGCCGGTCCGAGGAGCGCTGGGAGCCCACCAGGACGATGGGCACCGGGGAGTTCTGCACCATGAAGCTGAGGATCGCCCCGGTGTGGCTCATGGTGTCGGTGCCGTGGCCGATGACGATGCCGTCCACGCCCCGGCTGATCTCCACCCCGATCGCCTTGGCCAGGGCGATGTACTGTTCCGGGCCCATGTTCTCGCTGAACACGCCGAACAGTTTCTGAGTGTCCATGTTGGCGATGTCCGCCAGCTCCGGCACGGCGCCGTAGAGCTCGCCGGGCGTGAAGGCGGGGATCACGGCGCCGGTGCGGTAGTCCAGCCGGGAGGCGATGGTGCCGCCGGTGCCCAGCAGGGTCACGTTCTTCTTGGCCGGGTCGAACGGGAAGGCCTTTTCCGGGATCTTGTAGACCGCCTTGCGGTAGCCGGTCTCCTCGGCGGCGACCACCCGGTCGGCCTTCACGCCGACGTTGTAGCCGTTGAACAGCTTCACCACGATTTGCAGATCGTCGCAGGTCTCGCTGCGGGGCAGGATCACCCCCTTGAAGCTGGAACCCCTGTCGTTGACCAGGTCCACCTCGCTCCACACGCCGATGTTGAAACGGTCCAGCACGGCGCGGGCCGCGCCGTGGTAGCCCTGGAAACGGTCGCTGCGTTCGCTGATCGGAATCGTCAACGGATCACCTCCTCGCGCAGGATGGCCCGCAGGTATTCGGCCACCTCCTTGCCCGGCGCCCGGCCCCGCAGCTGGCCCATGGCCTTGCCGGCCAGGAAGCGCAGGCGCTTGGCGTCGGAGTCGCCCAGGTCGATGCGGTAGTCCTCCATGGACAACCCCGCCAGCGTCGCGGACCAGACCTGCCGTTCCTGCATCCCGTAGCCCAGCAGCAGGCAGGCCTCCTCGGCCCGCAGCCCGGGGTTCCGGGCCATGCGGCCGGCCACCGGCTGGATCGCCTCCCGGGGAATCTGCCCGCCGGTGAACAGGTCGAACACCTGGACCCATTCGGCGATGCCCAGGCGCTCCATGGGCAGGCCCGAGCGGCGCATGGCCTTGGCCCGCTGGCCGATCTCGATGGCCGCCACCAGGCCGTCCACGCCGGTGCGCCGGACCAGGGCGTCGACGATCTCGGCGCCGCCCCGGCGGATCAGGTATTCCGTGGTTTCCACCGGCACGCGCCAGGCGCCGTAGCGGCGCAGCCGCTCCCAGGGCGAGGGCCGCGTGCGGGCCCGGGCCGCCGCCACCCGGTCCTCGGTGATCCGGGTGGGCGGTGAATCGGTATCGGGATACATGCGGTCCGGGCCTGGCAGGATCCGCTCGAAGGTGGTGAAGCCGCCGGTGAGGGCCTGGCGGGTCTCCTGCGGCACGCCCTTGACCGCATCCACGAAGCGCAGGCGGATCTCCTCGGCGGCGGTGCGGCAGTCCTCTTCCGGCCCAAATATTATGAAATAATCATCATCTGGGTTCAGGTGCAGCCGCTTGCGCAGGCGCTCCATGACCCGGTGCTTGGCCGGGAACTCCGGCAGCAGGGCGCCGCTGAGCACGATGGGGGCCTCGTCCAGGCAGGCGATGACCCGGATCCGGCCGGACAGTTCGTCCAGGAAGGTGGTGTCCGGCTGGGTGGGGAACTGGGCGAGGCCGAGGCCGCCTTCCAGCTTGACCGCCATGATCCGGCCGCCGCTGTGGATGGTCCGGCGCATGAAGCCCAGGTCGGTCTCGTGGAACAGGTCGGTGGCGTCGAAGGCGGCCACCCGGATGTCCTCCGGAGCGCGCATGCCGCGCCGGTGCAGTTCGTCGCGCAGCTTGAGCAGGTTCACCTGGCGGATGCCTTCGTTGTGCACCAGCTTCACCGCGTATCCCGCCTTGGGCACGCCCTTGATCTCCACCCGCTGGCCGCCGCGCACGCTGACGTTGACGTCCTGCCGGCTGGCGCCCATGCCGGTGCGTACCCGGCCGGTTGAGCGGGCCACCAGGCCGCAGAGCAGGATGGCGTCGCGCACCTCCTCCGGGGTGACCAGTTCCGGCCCGGTGACCGTTTCGGTGAGCGGCATGCCCAGCCGGTCGGTGCGCCAGACGATGCGGTGGCCCTTGTCCTTCACCTCCCGGCAGGAGTCCTCCTCGACGGACAGGTGGGTCACGGTCAGTTCGCGCCCCTGGAAGGGCAGCACGCCGTTCATGCCGACGATGGCGGTGCGCTGGAAGCCGGTGGGGATGCTGCCGTCCAGGTACTGCTTGCGGGCGATGTGGACCTCGTCGATGATGTCCATGCCCATGGCCAGGCAGAGCTCGATGGCCACGTCGATGGCCTCCTGGTTGACCAGGAACGGCGGGGTGTCATCCATCTCGTAGGTGCAGACATTGAGATGGTTGAGCAGGTAGATGATCTCCTTGCGGGTCTTGAACTCCATCAGCGCGGTGCCGTCGTACTCGCCCAGTTCGCTCAGGGTGGGGCGCATGTGGCGCAGCACCTCGCCGTCGTGGGTCTCGGTGTACAGCCCGGCCGGGCAGCGGCAGAACAGCTTGTGCTCGGTGAGCAGCTGCTGGTGCACCTCCAGTCCTGAGATCAGGCCGACCGAAGGGTAATCGAGGCTGCCGAGCATCACGCTCCTTCATTTGGAGAAGACGACTAGCCGCATCTTGGGGTTGCCAGGCGCGAATCGTCAAGGTCCATGGGCTTCCGGATCCCGTTGGCTGATCCGGGTCACAGGGGGCTGAATTGGGAAGGAGCCTGGATGATAGCACTCCCTGGCCGTGCGTTGAACCACACCTCCATCGAGTATGATTCGGGCATGGAACGGAGCAGCATCGTGCGCCTTTGGTCCCTGCATCCGCGCTACCTCGACCCGAAGGGCCTGGTGGCCCTTTGGCGGGAGGGGCTGCTGGCCCAGGCGGTGCTCGCCGGCCAGACCCGCGGCTACCGGCACCACCCCCAGCTCGACCGGTTTCTCCAAAGCGCCGCCCCGGCGCACGCCATCGCGGCCTACCTCCAGGCGGTCCACGCCGAGGCGGCCGGCCGGGGCTATCGCTTCGACCGTTCGAAAGTGGGACCTGGCGGGGCCTGCGCGCCGCTGACCGTGGCGAGGGGCCAGCTCGAATACGAGTGGGCCCATCTCACGGCCAAGCTCCAGGCGCGGGCACCGGTGTGGCTGAGGCAGTTCGAAGCGGTCGGCTTGCCGGAGCCCCATCCCTTGTTCCAGGTGATTGAGGGCCCGGTCGCGGCCTGGGAAACTATGCGTGTTTTGCCAGGAACTCCGAGTACGGCCCCTGGAAATCCTCCAGACCCTCGTCGGTGATGGACCAGATCCGGGTGGCCACCTCGTCGATCAGGTCCTCGTCGTGGGTGACCAGGATGACCGTGCCCTTGTAGTTCTGCAGCGCGGTGTTGAGGGCGATGACGGCTTCCAGGTCCAGGTGGTTGGTGGGCTCGTCCAGCACCAGGAAGTTGGGCTTCTGCAGCATGAGCTTGCAGAACATCACCCGGCAGGCCTCGCCGCCGGAAAGCACCTCGGTGCGCTTCATGCCGTCCTCGCCGCGGAACAGCATCTGCCCCAGCACGCCGCGGATGGTCTCCACCAGGGCGTCGGGGTCCCACTGCCGGAGCCAGTCCACCAGGGCGTGGCCGCCCGGGATGGATTCGCGGAAATCCTGGGCGAAATAGCCCACCTTCACCTCGTGCCCCCACTTCACTTCGCCTGCGTCGATGCCCCGGTCCAGCTCGTCGACGCCCACGGCGTTGGCCAGCAGGGCCTTGAGCAGGGTCGACTTGCCGGCCCCGTTGCGGCCCACCAGGGCGATCTTTTCGCCCCGGCTGACGTTGGCGGTGAAGTCGCGGATCACCTCCAGCCGGCCGTCCTCGCCGTCGTAGCCCTTGGATACGTGCTCGAATTCCAGGGCGTGCTTGCCGCCGGGCTTGTCCTGGTCGAACTTGATGTAGGGGCGCTGGATGTTGCTGCGGGCCAGGTCGTTGGGGGCCAGCCGCTCCACCTCCTTGCGGCGCGAGTTGACCTGGCTGGAGCGGGTGCCGGCGGCGAAACGCTGGATGAATTCCTCCAGCTGGGCGATCTTCTTCTCCCGCTGGCTGTTCTCGGATTCCAGCCGGGAGCGGATCTGCATCTTCTGCATCACCATGTCGTCGTAGCCGCCGGTGTACTGGATGATGGTCTGGTAGTCGATGTCGGCGATGTGGGTGCAGACGCCGTTGAGGAAATGGCGGTCGTGGGAGATGACGATCACCGAACCCTTGTAGTGGGACAGGAAGTTCTCCAGCCAGTGGATCGATTCCAGGTCCAGGTGGTTGGTGGGTTCGTCCAGCAGCAGGGCCTCGGGATTGCCGAACAGCGCCTGGGCCAGCAGCACCCGCACCTTCTGGCCGCCCTGCAGCTCGCTCATCTGCCGTTCGTGCAGGTGTTCCGGAACGCCCAGGCCGGAGAGCAGGATGGCCGCGTCGCTTTCGGCGGTGTAGCCGTCCTCGTCGGCGACGACGCCTTCCAGTTCGCCCAGGCGCATGCCGTCCGCGTCGGTCAGCTCGGCCTTGGCATAGATCAGGTCGCGCTCCTGGAGCGCCTCCCACAGGCCCTTGTTGCCCATGATGACGGTGTCCACCACCCGGAACGGATCGAAGGCGAACTGGTCCTGGGACAGCACGCCCATCTTCCGGGGCTTCTGGATGGTCCCGGTCTGGATCTCCTGCTCGCCGGTGAACAGCTTCATGAAGGTGGATTTGCCGCTGCCGTTCGGGCCGGTGAGGCCATAGCGGCGCCCGGACATGAAGCTGGTGGTCACGTCCTCGAACAGGATCCTGGCGCCAAAGCGCATTGTCACGTTTTGCACTGCCAGCATCCAAGCCCCCAAGAACCCTACATTGTATCAGGTTCCTGGGAAAAAACGAGGCTCAGTCCCGGCGCTTCGCCGAGGCGGCCGCCAGCACCTGGGCGGCCAGGACCAGCAGGCCCAGGTCGCGCAGGAGCGCCCAGCGCATGTCCGCCACCCGCTCCACCGCGGAACGGGCGCCGGTGGCAGCGCCGAAGCAGCCGCAGTCCACCGGGTGGTTGCGGGCCAGGTTGATGGAGAGGGCGGTCATGAACACCAGCAGCAGCGCGGCGATCCAGGCGGCGGCGGCCCGGGTCCAGGCCCCGAGGCAGAGCGCCGCGCCGCACAGCAGTTCCAGCCAGGGCAGGGTGAGCGCCGCCGGATGGATCAGCCAGGCCGGGGCCAGCTGGTAGTTCCAGATGGCTTCGGCGAAGCCCGGCGGGTCGATCAGCTTGGGCAGGGCCGCCGCCACGAACACCGCGCCCAGCGCGATCTGGGCGCGCACCGTGAGCCAGGGGTGGAGCAGGCGGCGGATCATGGCCGCGCCCCGCTGGCCTGGGGCCGGCCCAGCCGCACCCAGTCCGGGAAGCCGTCCCGGTAGATGAGCAGATCGCGGTAGCCCAGTTCCACCAGCTTCTTGGCCAGCAGCCTGGAGTCGGCGCAGTCGCCGCCCGAACAATAGACGATGATGGGCGCCTGCGGGTCCGGGTTGGCCCGGGCCTCGAATTCGGTGATGCGGGCCGCCGCGAGGGTTTCCCAGATCGGCACGCTCCACGCCCCCGCCACGTGCCCGGCCTCGAACTCCGAACTGCGCCGGGCATCCAGGAAGGGGAACTTGAGCTGGTAGGCCTCCCAGGCCGCCGCGGAGGAAATCTCCCGGATCACCTCCTGGGGCGAGGGGGCGAACGGGGAGTCAGGTTTTTTCGGATGGGCCACCTTTCCGAGGCTGGCGGGCTTGGCCGCCGCCTGGATGGCCGGGGCCGGGGCCGGCGGCTGGGGCGGGGCCGGCGCCGCGGGTTGTGGCCGCACCGGTTGGGGCGCCCACCCGGTCCACTCCAGTTTCCGCCCGGGTCCGGCCCAGCGGTTGGCCAGACCCGCGCAGACCAGCGCGACGGCCAGGAGGGCCAGGGCTTTCAGGAGATCGGAGGCGGATTTGGGCATAAGGGCGGCAACCTGGGGGTGCCGCAAGTCTAGCAAGGTTCCGGGCTGTTCTTCCGGGGCAGGGCCACCTTCCGCCGCGCCCCCGCCGGCGCCCGCTCGAGCTGGCGCAGGTCGGCCCGCCAGCCGTCCCAGTCCAGGCCCAGGCCGATGACCACGGCCACCAGGGGCGCGGGGGGCTCCGCCGCGGGCAGGGGGCTGACTTCCAGCCGGCCATCGGCCCATTGGAAGGCCCAAGCGGAGCTGCCGTCGTGGCGCGCCGGCCAGCCGCTGAAGGCGCAGATGCCCTTGGCGCGCAGCAGCTCGCCCTGGGCCGGGGGGCGCAGGAACAGGGCTTCCAGGGCTTCGGGGTCCACCGGGTGGTCAAAGCGCAGGGTCAGGGCCCGGGCCTGGGCGAAGGAGGCCGGCGGGCCGGGCAGGACCGGGGGCAGCACGCCGGACCAGGGGTCGGCCTGGGGCGCAACGCCCATGCGGCTTTGCAGGATGGCGTGGCCCCGGAAGGCGGCGCGGATCTGGCTCTCCCAGGCCATGGCCAGGCTCGGGTCGAGGTCGGCCTTGCTGACGTAGACCAGGCTCGCCAGGGCGGTCTGGCGCCGGAGCAGCGGCCGCTGTTCCAGGTGGCCCAGGGGGGTCAGGGCCGAGACCACGGTGAGGCATCCGGCCAGGCGCATGCGCCCGGCCAGCAGCGGCTCCTGCTCCAGGTCCACCAGGTCGGTGGGATCGGCCAGCCCGGTGGTTTCCAGGACGACCCGCTGGGGCCGGCTCGCCGGGGGCCGGTCGCACCAGCCGGCCAGGGTCGTCACCACCTCGCCGCGCAGGCTGCAGCAGGCGCAGCCGTCCACCAGGCTGGCGATGTCCGCCAGCTCCGGCCGGGAACCGAGCAGCAGGCCATCCACGCTCACCGCGCCGAATTCGTTGACCAGCACCGCCACCTTGCGGCCCTCGGCCAGTTCGGCCTTGAGCAGCTGGTTCACCACGGTGGTCTTGCCCGAACCGAGCGGGCCGGTGACCATGAGCACGTCGAGCATCGGGTTCCTTCCGGGACGGGATGTCCCACCTTCCATGATGCCTTCCCCAGGCGTTCATGGGAGGCTAGTGCCATGGACTTTGTGGACGGCAGCTATCTCGCAGCGGTTTCCCTGGCCGGCTGTTGTGCCCGGGCCTTGGCCCGGGGCCTGCCGGACAACTGGCGGCTGCGCCTGGGCGCCGGGCTGCCGGAACAGCGGCCCGGCTGGATCTGGGTCCAGGCGGTGAGCGTGGGGGAACTGATGCTGGCCGAGGGCATCCTGGGCCGCCTGCTGGCCGAGGGCCACCGGATCCATGTGACCACCGGCACCAGCGCCGGGCTGAAGCTGCTGGAGCAGCGCCTGCCCGGATGGGATCTTGGCACCGGGCGGATCACCGGGGGCGCCTTCCCGCTGGACGACGGCCGGGGGCTGGCGGCCTTCCTGCGCCAGCCCCCGGCGGCCTTCATCGGCCTGGAAACGGAGATCTGGCCCAACCTGCTGCGCCAGTTCGCCATCCGCGGCATCCCCGCCTGCATCGTCAACGGCCGGCTCACCGAGCGCAGCCTGGCCAAGGGCCGGGCCTGGATGGCCCGGGCGGCTTCGCGGCTGACCCTGGTGGCGGCCCGGGACGAGGCCTCGGCGCGGGCGTTCCGCCGGCTGGGGGCGCCCAGGGTGGTGCTGGGCGGCAATCTCAAGGCCGACCTGCCGGCGCCCCGGCCCCTGCATGCCGGCTGGGTGGCCTTGCGCGAAGGCTGGTCCGGCTGTCCGGTGCTGGTGGCCGGCAACACCGTGGCCACCGAGGAGGAACTGGTTCTGGAGGCCTGGGCCCAGGCCCGGACAGCCCATGCGGGACTGCGTCTGGTGCTGGCCCCGCGCCAGCCCCGGCGCTTCCAGCAGGTGGCGGAGCTGCTGCAGGCCAGGGGCCTGCGCTTCCGGCGCGGGTCCGGCGCCTGGCCGGCCGGGCCGGGGCCGTGGCTGGATACCGACATCCTGTTGCTGGATACGCTCGGGGAACTGGCCAGCGCCTACGGCGAAGGGACCCTGGCCCTGGTCGGGGGCGGCTGGGCCTGGCGCGGCGGGCACAACCCCCTGGAGCCGGTCAGCTGGGGCCTGCCGACCCTGCTCGGGCCGGGCTACGACAATTTTGCCGACCTGGTGACGCCGCTGCTGGCCGCCCAGCGGGTGCGGGTGGTGCCGGCGCCGGAACTGGCCGCGGAGGTGGCCGCCGTGCTGGGGCGCACGCCCCTGCGTCCCGCCGCGGCGGGCGGGCCGGCCCAGCTGCCCGAAGGCTTGTCCGGAACTTTGGAAAAAACGATGGAATTTCTTTCAAAAATCATACCTGCGCCCCGGTAAAGTTGAATACCAGGACGATTGCATGCCTAACCTCCCGCCTCACATCCTTCTGATCGATGACGACCCGAGCGTGCTGGGTCTGGTCGGGGATGCGCTGACCCATTACGGGATGAAGGTCCATCCCTTTTCCGAAGGGCACCGCGCCTTGCGCCTGCTGGAGGACCCGGACTCCCCCCAGTTCGACCTGGTGATCACCGACATCAACATGGAAGGCATGGACGGGTTCGATGTCATCAACCGGGTGAAGTCCGTCAAGCCCGGTCTTCCGGTGATCGTCATGACCGGCCAGGCGACCCTGGATTTCGCCATCCGGGCCATGCGCATGGGCGCCTCGAACCTGTTCCAGAAACCCCTCACCATCCGGGAGATGGTCAACAGCGTGTTCCACCTGGTGGAACTGCACCGGGAACTGAGCCGGACCGCGGTGGGTCTGCGCGGGCTGGTGGAGGAACGCCGGCACTTCCTGTTCCGGGCCAACGAACTGGACATCCCGAGCATGGTTGGGCACATGACCGACCGGCTGGTGCCCATGGGGCTGGCCAAGCCCACCAACGTCGATGTCATCGGCATGGCCTTCCACGAGGCCCTGGTGAACGCCCTGGAACACGGCTGCCTGGAACTGAATTCCAGCCTGAAGGGGGATCTGTTCGCCGAGCATGACGCGTTCGCCGCCACCCTGCAGGAGCGCCTGGCGGATCCGCGCTTCGCCGAGCGCCGGATCGACGTGGCGCTGAACATCACCCCCGAGCGGTTCGAAGCCACCATCACCGACGAGGGCCCCGGCTTCGACATCAGCACGGTCTCCAGGCTCACCGACGCAGCCCTGGGCAAGCAGTGCGGCCGCGGCCTGGCCATGATCCACCTGGTCATGGACCAGGTCACCCACAACGCCAAGGGCAACCAGATCCACCTTGTGCTGAACCGTAAATAAGGGCAGAGTTGCTCAATGGCCAGACCTTCCAATGTGGTTCCGCTGCACCGGGCCCAGACCCAGCCTGAAGCCGCGGACCCTGTCAGCGCCGCCATCCTCGGGAAACTGTGCCGGGATGATTTCGAGCTGTGGGTCTGCCGGTCGGGGGGCGGGACCATCTCCCTGAAGTGGTGGCGGTGGCGCGAGGAGGCCGAGTTCTTCGACCCCCTGGAAGACGGCGGGCTCACCCTGGACGCCGCGGAGCTGCAGCCCCTGGCGGAGCTGCTGGCTTCCGTGGCGGCCTACCTCAAACCAAAATCATAGCGCCTGTTCGATGAACGACTTCAGCTGCGGCTTGGCCTGGCCGCCGACCTTCTGGTCAACCTTCTGGCCGTTCTTGAACAGCAGCAGGGTGGGGATGGACATGACGCCGAACTGCCCGGCCACCACGGGATTCTCGTCGACGTTGATCTTCACGATCCTGGCCTTGTCCTTCAACTCACCGGCCAGCTCGTCGAGGATCGGGGCGATCATGCGGCAAGGCCCGCACCAGGGGGCCCAGAAGTCCACCAGGGTGACGCCGGCGGCCACGGTGCTCTGGAATTCGGCGTCGGTGATGTGGGTAACGAGATCAGACATGGGTTTCCTCGGAAAATGCCCCGCGTGGGGCCTAGGGTAGGGGGATGAGGTCGTTCTGAAGGCCGGCGCCCCATTGAGCGATGGTGAAAACGCTCATGAAACGGTCGTTGGTCTCGCGCAGCCTCTGGGTGAGGACTTCGCAAAGGGCGAACAGGACCTTCATGGCGAGCTGGTGCTGCTCTTCCAGCAGGCTTCGCAAGGCCGGCAGTGGGATGAAAAATACATCGACGGCGGTATTGGTGATGGCGTCCGCCGCCCGGGGCAGGAAGTCGATGAGGGCCATTTCGCCGAAGAAGGCGTTGGGTTCCAGGATGGCCAGGGCTTCCTCGCCGGTGGCCGAGCGCTTGGAGATGCGCACCGAGCCCTCGACAAGAATGAACATACCATCCCCAGGCTCGCCCTCCCGAAAGATCACCTGCTCCGCCAGGTAGTGCCGGGGCTCGCCGATCACCAGAATACGCGCACGCTCCTCCAAGTCCAGGTTCCTGAACAGGGGGCAGGTGCTGATTGACGTGCTGTTTATCAAAGCGCATCCAGATGAATTTGATCGACGATATCAAGGCCGAAGCCCCCGAGACCAATGTACTTCTTTTCCTGGCGACTGAGGAGGCGCATTTCTTTGACCCCCAGGGAAACCAGAATATGAGCGCCTACGCCCACCTCCCGGTCGCTGAGCGGGCCCTGGGCGGGTTCTTCGGGGGTGGTCCGGGGCCGCCTGAGGTAGACCAGCACGCCGCGGCCCTCCCGGGCGATGGCGTCCATGGCGCCGTGGAACAGGGTGGGGGTCACCTGGCCGAAGCCGTCCAGGTCCTCGGGCAGGGTCTCCTGGTGCACCCGCACCAGGGGGGCCGGACCCTTGAGGTCGCCCAGGACGAAGGCGAAGTGGGCGCTGCCGTCCAGCAGGCTTTCGAACCGGTGCACCTGCAGGTGGCCCCAGGCGGTGTCCCGGGAGAAGCTGTCCAGCCGGCGGATGATGGGATCCTTGCGCAGCCGGTAGGCCACCAGGGACTCCACGGTCACCATCGGCAGGTCATGCCTGGCGCAGAAGGCGGCCAGGTCGGGCACCCGGGCCATGGTGCCGTCGTCCTTCATGATCTCGCAGATGACCCCGGAGGGGTGCAGGCCGGCCAGCCGGGCCAGGTCCACCGACGCCTCGGTCTGGCCGGTGCGGGCCAGGACGCCGCCGGGCTTGGCCCGCAGGGGGAAGACGTGACCGGGCTTGACGAAATCCGATGGCTTGGCGCTGGCGCCGACCAGGGCCTGGATGGTGCGGGCGCGGTCATGGGCGGAAATCCCGGTGGAAGTGCCCTCCCGGGCTTCCACGCTGACGCAGAAGGCGGTTTCGAACGGGCTGGTGTTGTCCTGGACCATCTGGGGGATGTGCAGGCGGTCCAGGAGGCTGCCTTCCAGGGCGGCGCAGATGAGGCCGCGCCCGTGGGTGGCCATGAAGGCGATCGCCTCGGGCGTGACGTGCTGGGCCGCCAGGGTGAGATCCCCTTCGTTCTCCCGGTCCTCGTCATCCACCACGACGATCATTCGCCCTTGGCGGATGGCCTCGATGGCCGTATCAATGGAAGCGAAGGGTGAGTCCACAGCGGTACCTCGAAAGCTTGATTCTATTTCATAATGTCCAGTGCGGGTGAAAACCCGGCCCGAATGCCCCCCAGCCCGCGCCGCCGGGCGCATGATAGGATTTCCAGCAACCATATGCTCGATGGAGAGGGTATTTCGATGTCCCAGGGTCTGATCCAGGGTTCCATGCGCGAAGCACCTTTGCCGGACATCATCCAACTGGTGAGCCAGGGGGGGAAGACCGGCTGCTTCCACGTCCTGGAGGATCACCGGAAGGCCAGGATCTACCTCAAGGCGGGCCGGATCATCCACGCGGTCACCAACGAAAGCGAGGGGCTGGACGCCATCTACCAGGTAGCTCTGTGGCTTGACGGCACCTACCATTTCGAGGAGGGGGACGCCCTGGTCGCGGCCACCATCACCAAGCCCAACCCGTCCATCCTGATGGAAATGCACCGGCGCATGGACGAATGGCGGGTGATCAGCCAGAAGATCAGCTCCCTTGAGCTCTATCCCTGCTCCACCCTGCTGCCCGGGGAATTCGCCGCCGGGGTGCATCCGCGCGAGGCCAAGCTGCTGGCCGCGGTCACCGGCTACTACACGGTGGAGGAGCTGGCCGCGCTGCTGCGCCAGCCGGTGCTCAACGTGGCCAAGGATCTGTACGGCCTGGTCATGGCCGGCCACGTGGTGCTGAAAGGGGTGCGCAGCGGCAAGCGCCCGGACCTGCCCGGCATCCCCGGGCCCGAGCTCGAACCCAGGCTCCAGGCCACGGTGCCCGAACCCATGCCGGTCCCGGAGTTCATGGCCGAGCTCCGGCCCGTGCCGCTGGCGCCCAGGCCGCCCGCCGCCGGCCCCAACGATCCGGTCAAGCTGGCCAAACTCACCCACTTCGCCCAAAGGATCATCCAGACCGCCAAGGCGGTGCTGCCCCAGGAGCATCACGACATGCTGAACCGGCTGCTGGCCCGGGCCAACAGCCAGCTGGTCCAGGGCGAAGGCCCCGAGGTGGTGAAGAACCTTGCCCTGGCGGTTTCCCGCGGCGCGGTGGATGCCGGCTGCGACGGCGACACCGTCAAGACCCTCAATTCCCACCTCAAGGCCCTGTTTTCCCGATAGCTTCCGGAGATCCACGTGCGCGGACTTTTTTCCCCATTGGCAACATTCAAGCTGCTTTGTCTGCCCGCGGCATTGGCCCTGCTGGGCGCGCTCGGCTGCAAGGGCTCGAGCGGCGGCTCCACCCTGTACGTCTATGACAACACGTCCAGCTCCGTGCTGGTCTGGGATGATATCAACACGGTCTACACAGCGGCCCAGGCCAGCACCCCCGCGGCCGCGGCGGACCGCACCATCACCAGCAGCCTGATCAGCGGCATGGATCTGGCCTGGGGCGGCCTGGCCGTGGACACCACCAGCAACCGGCTGTACCTGGTCACCGAAACCGGCGTGGTCTGGGTCATCACGCAGGCAAGCACCCAGAACGGAGCCATCACCAGCACCACCTACATCACCAGCTTCAACCTGGGCCTGGCCGGCCAGGACCAGTTCACCGGGGGCTCGGTGTTCGGGCAGGCTTCCGTGGACGGGGGCAGCAATACCCTGTACGTCACCGAGACCGCCACCGACGGGTCCGCCACCCGGATCTGGAAGATCAGCAACGCCAGCACGGTCGCCAGTAATTATGGCCCCAGCCATACCTTCACCCCCCCGGCGACCTATACCATCGGAACCGGCACCGACACCTTCGGCTGCGGCGTGGCCGCGGTTCCGGGAGGCAATGCCTTCGGGCTCATGGGCGGCGGAGGCCTCCTCTACAATGGCCTCACCACTTCCTACAACGGCGCCAGGCTGCGCGTGACCCAGAGCGGCACCTTCAACGCCAGTCCCTATATCACCAACGGCGGCGTCCTGATCGGGTCGGCCACGGAGCTGGGGGCCCCCCTGGCCTACGGCGGCCTGGGCTATGATTCCCAGAACAGCGCCCTGTATGTCTTCGCCCCGACCTCCAGTTCACCCACCGACGCCGAGATCCTGGTGTTCAACAACAGCGTCTTCTCCATCGGCCTCGACCAGCCCCCCACCCGGACCCTGGGCGACACGGCCGGCGCCCTGGCCACCCTCCGGACCATCTCCCACCCCGCCAACTCGGACTGGCTGCTGGGCGCCACGTTCACGCCGGACACCACCTCCGCGATCGGGGCGGGCACCGGGGAAGGCACCCTGCTGCTCTGGAAGGCCCCGAGCAAGGGGGGGGCGGCGGTCAGCGCGACCATGACGGGCACCTCCGAGATCCGCGGCATGAACGTCGGTGGAACGAACTGAATGGTCTTCCTGCGCCTTCTGGGCCTCCTCTGCAAGGACGTGGGCAAGGACCTGGTGCGCCACCGGGGCCAGCACTTCCTCGCGGTGCTCACCCTGGCGCTCGGCCTGTTCCTGGCCGGCGGCGGACTGCTGCTGGTGCAGGGGCTGAACCGCTGGGTGTCCCGGATGGAGACCCTGGCCAAGGTCACCGTGTTCGCCGTGGACAACGGCAACCTGGATGAGACCGAGGCCCGCCTGCAGCGGGATCCCCGCTTCATCAAGGTGCGCCGGATCAGTTCCCCGGAGGCCACCAGGCGCTTCCTGGAATCCTCCCGGGAGGCCGGGCTGATGCTGAAGAGCCTGGGCGAGCCCATCCCGGAAACCCTGGAACTCAGCCTGCGGCCGGATCTCCTGGCCGCCCACCGGGCCATGGAGGTGGGCGACAGCCTGCGCGCGCTGCCGGGGGTGGGCGACGTGGTGGTGGACCAGGAGCGCCTGGCGGGGCTGCAGAAGACCGCCCGGATGCTGCGTTCCGCCCTCGCTTCGCTGGGGCTGCTGCTGCTGCTGGCGGCGGGCTTTTCCACCGGCAATGTCATCCGCATGAGCGTCCTGGCCCGGGAAGAGGAGATCGCCATCATGCGCCTGGTGGGCGCCACCGAAGGCTTCATCCGCACGCCGCTGCTGGTGGAAGGCGCGGCGCTGGGCCTGTTCGCCAGCATCCTGGCGGTGTTCGGCCTGCTGGCCCTATGGCTGCCCCTGGACCGGGGCGTGGGCAACCTGCCGCCCCTGCTGGTGGAACTGGCGCGCATGGGCTTCTTCTCCTTCGGCAACATGTCCGCGCTGGCCGGCATCGGCATGGCCACCGGCGCCCTGGGTGCCCTGTGGGGCTTCTGGAACACCCAGCGCACGCTGCGCCAGATGGAAGCCATGATGCAGGAACGCGGTGCCTAGTCTCACTTGGGCGTCCGTCGTCCCGGGGCTCGCGCCGACCCAACGCGGGTCCCGGGACGACGGACGCCTCAGTCAAACGAGGAGCCCAGCAGCCGGCGCGCGGCTTCCAGCGCCGCGGCTTCACCGTGCAGGGCCAGCAGGTCCTCGGCCTCGAGGGTGAGTTCCGCGTTGAGCGCCAGGGGCCGGCCGTCGCGCATCAGGCCGACCAGGGTGGCTCCGGTGTGCTGCTCCAGGGCCAGTTCGCCAAGCGGCCGGCCCAGAACCGGACTGTGGGCGCCCAGGCGCAGCGAAAGCAGCGCCGGCGCTTCGCTGACGGGCGGCTGTTCGGACCTGACCCACGGCGCCTGCACCCGCCGCAGCAGCCATTCGGAACCCCTGGCCTGGTCCTGGGGGAACCTGCGGGAATGCGCCCAGAGCAGGCCCAGCAGCCCGGCCAGGCCGCCCATGAACAGCAGCAGCAGGGGGGCCTCGGGCAGGAACGGCTGGAGCAGGGCCAGGGAAGGGGCGAACACCAGGAGCAGCAGCGCCAGGCTGAGCGAGGCCATGAGGTGGCCGCGGCCGGCCAGGGGCATGGCGTTCGGCTGGGAGGTGGCTTCCAGGATGCGTTCGGCGATCTCCCCGGCCCGGCCGCACAGGGCCCAGACCAGGATGACCAGCAGCGCCGCCTGGCAGGCCAGCAGCCCCAGGGCCGGGTTGGCCGTCTGGAACCAGGGCTGGTGCCGTTTCAGCAGCGTGGCGCCGATGATGACCGCGTCGATGAGGGCCGCGTCCAGCACCAGGAAGATCAGCGGGCGCCGCAGCGGGGCCGGTCCGCGGCCCAGGGAGGAGCGCCCCAGGCTCGCCGCCCAGGATTGATAGGTTTTCAGATACCAGTTGATCCGGGCCGGGATCCGGCGCTCCAGGCCGGCCGCCAGGGCATCGCCACTGCGGAACAGGGTGGGGCCCAGCAGGGCCGTGAGCAGGCAGACCCCCACCGGCACCGCCAGGAAATCCGGGCCGAGGAACCGGGCGCTGACGCCGATGCCGACCAGCACGAAGGAGAATTCACCGGGCTGGGCCAGGGCCAGGCCGGTGCGGAAGCCGATGCGCAGCGGCAGCCCGGCCAGGGCGCCGCCCAGGGTGGCGCCCAGGGTGTCGCCCACCAGCACCACCGCGGTGAGGGCGAGGATCGGCCCGGCCTGGGACAGCAGCGACCTGGGTTCCAGCAGCATGCCCACGGCCACGAAGAAGATGGCCCCGAAGATGTCGCGCAGGGGCAGGACCAGGTGCTCGATCTTCCGCACCCTGCCGCTGGCGGCAGCCAGCACCCCGGCCAGGAAGGCACCCAGGGCGAGGGAACAGCCGGCCTTGTCCGCCACCACCGCGGCGGTGAAGCATACCCCGACCGAAGCCACCAGAAGCGTTTCATCCCGGCCCCGGTCCGCGGCCCAGCGCAGCAGCCGGGGCACCACCATGCCGCCGACCCCCAGCAGCCCGGCCAGCAGCAGGGCCACCTTGGCCAGGGTGTGCCAAAGCCCGCCCGCTTCGAACGGCGCGGACGTGGCGTTCAGCCCGGCCAGCAGCAGGATGGCGAACAGGTCCTGCACCACCAGCACGGTCAGCACCCGGTCGCGCAGATGCCCCTTGGCGCCGTGCTCCTCGAACAGCTTGGCGATGATCATGGTGCTGGAGATGGCCAGGGCCGACCCCATGAACGCGCTTTGCAGGAAGCTCCAGCCCAGGGCGCGCCCGGCCATGAAGCCGAGCCAGGTGGTGCAGCCCAGCTGGATGGCCCCCAGCATCACGGAGGTGGGCCCCTTCTCCAGCAGCTTGCGGAAATCAAACTCCAGCCCGACCGAGAACATGAGCAGCACCACGCCCAGTTCCGCCAGGGTCTGGACGTTCTCCAGGTCGGCCACCAGGGGGATCGGCACGTGCGGCCCGACGATCATCCCGGCCAGCATGTAGCCCAGCACCGCCGGCTGCTTCAGCCGCCGGAACACCAGGGTGATGACCGCGGCCACGCCCAGGACCGTGGCGAGATCAAGGATGAGTCTAGGAACATGGGCTTCCACGCAATTAAGGTACGGCTTGCGGGATGGAAGTTCCTCCGGAAATTAATTAATTAGACATATCAGGTCGCACCTTGATGGTGAAGTGCGCGGTGCACAGCCCGACGATCCGGTCCTCGCACAGCAGCCGGCATTCCAGGATCGCGCTGCGCAGCGAGGCGCGGATCACCGCCGCCTCCACCGCCACGCGGGTGTCGGCCGGTTCCAGGTAGCGGATGTGCAGGTCCGACGTGGCGAAGGGCATCCTGCCGTCGAAATAGGTGCTGAGGGCCATGGCGCAGCCGATGTCGGCCAGGGTGGCCAGAACCCCGCCGTTCACCACGCCGCCGGGGCCGTTGACGGTGCGCTCGGACGGGACGAGGGTGAGCTGGGCCTTGCCGGGCTGGAGCGCATCGATGCTCAGCTGCCAATCCCGGGTGAGGGGAAAGTCGCGGAACCGGTCGCGCACTCGTTCCAGCAGATCCGGGGCGAGCGCATGGGGAGATCGGGTTTTCACCATAACTCAAGTATCCCATAGACTATGGATTGAGGGGGCCAAGGATGGCTGGATGTGAACCGGGCGAAACCAGGGCGATCGTGTTCGACCTGGGCGGGGTGCTGATCGATTGGAATCCGCGCCACCTGTACCGCTCTCTGTTCCATGATGACGCGAGGATGGAGCGGTTTCTCGCGGAGGTCTGCCATGCCGAGTGGAACCGCGGGATCGACGCGGGGCGGCCGTTCGCCGAGGCGATCCGGGAACGCCAGTCGGAGGTGCCGGAATACACCGAGTTCATCGGGCTTTGGTTTTCCCGGTGGAAGGACATGCTGGGTGGCGAAATTCCGGGGACCGTGGCGATCCTCCGGGAGCTGAGGGCGCTCGGCCTGCACCTCTACGCCCTCACCAACTGGTCGGCGGAAACCTTTCCCATGGCCCGGGAACGGTTCGACTTCCTGGCCTGGTTCGAGCGCATCGTGGTGTCGGGGGAAGTGGGGATGGCCAAGCCGGACCGGGCGATCTTCGAACTGGCCACCCGGCAGTGCCACCTGGTTCCGGCCCGGACCGTCTACCTCGATGATGTCCAGGACAACATCGACATGGCCCTCAGCCTGGGCTACGACGCGATCCGCTTCACCGGGGCCGGGGCGCTGCGCCGGGCGCTGGCGGCACGGGGCCTGCTGGGCAAGGCGCCGTCCAGCCGGTAGGTACTTGACGCCCATGGGTAGGGACCTATCGTTGAGCGCAGGGGGGAGGCCATGCAGTCGCGCCAGTACACGCTCAAGGAATTCGCCTTGAATCCTTCGAAGGTCATCCATCGCGTCATGACCGGGGAGGAAGATGTCACCATCACGCTGCGCGGCGTCCCGGCCGTTCGCATCGTGCCTGCCACTGGGCCCGAAGTGCAAGTGGCGGTCGAAGAGGTCTGGGCGGCCATGCCCGGCATGTCCCTCCCGGCCGGTGCCATGCGATTGCCCCGCACTCGGCTGAAGCTGCGGGGGAACGGCCCCACGGCCGCGGAGATGCTCCTGGAGGATCGCCGGTGACCTTGATCTACCTGGATTCTTCGGCGGTCATCAAACTTTTTCTGGAGGAGCCCGGTTCCGGAGCGGTCGAAGCCGCAGTCCGGGCTCCGGACGCCCACTGCGTGACCTCGGATCTCACTTATGCGGAAATCCATGGCTTCCTTTCCAGGGCCCTGTCCCTGGGACGCATCACCCAGGTCCAGCAGCAGCAGCTGGTCCAGGGATTCCAGATCTGGTTCGATTCGCTGGCCCATTCGGCCATGGCTTTCGCACGGATCCAGCGGGCGGGGAAGCAGGCCGTCCTGCATAACCTGCGGGGCGCCGATGCCATCCATCTGGTGACCGCCATCGAGTGCCTGGCAACGAGTCTCAACGACCGGCGCGTGTTCGCGTGTTTCGATGAGCATTTGACCAGGGAGGCGAAACGGACCGGCTGTTTCGACGACTTCATCACCGATCCGAGCTTCCGCTAGATATGGTCAGTAATGGCGCAATCCAGCGCCTCCGATCGAGCCGCGCTGGATGAGATTGCCTCAACTTGGATCAAAAACATAAATTTGTTGACATCCCTTTCTTGCGGAAGCGATAATTAAACCACATCACTTTGATATTGCTCCAAAATAGGACACAGTTGACTCGATCTCCAGGATCGACTCCCCTGCCGTAGCATCCGCCACGGAGATTTCATGAAGAAGATCATCAATCGTCCCGAGGACGTGGTGAAGGAGGCCCTGCAGGGCATGGCCGGGGCCCACCCGGACCTGCTCAAGGTGCATTTCGATCCCACCTTCATCGTCCGTGCCGATGCCCCCCGCAAGGGCAAGGTGGGGCTGGTCTCGGGCGGCGGCTCCGGGCACGAGCCGCTGCACGGCGGCTTCGTGGGCCTGGGGATGCTGGATGCGGCGGTGCCCGGCCCGGTGTTCACCTCGCCCACGCCGGACCAGATCCTGGCCGCCACCCGGGCCGTGGACGGCGGCTGCGGGGTGCTGCACATCGTCAAGAACTACACCGGCGACATCCTCAATTTCGAAATGGCCGCCGAACTGGCCCGGGCCGAGGGGATCGAGCTGGAAGCGGTGGTCATGGACGATGACGTGGCGGTGCGCAACAGCCTCTACACCGCCGGCCGGCGCGGCACCGGCAGCACCGTCATCGCCGAGAAGATCGCCGGCGCCGCCGCGGAACAGAAACGGCCGCTCAAGGCGGTGGCCGAGCTCTGCCGCAGGGTCAACGCCCAGGGCCGGAGCATGGGCATGGCCCTGAGTTCCTGCACCGTCCCCCAGGCCGGCAAACCCACCTTCGATCTGCCGGAAACGGAAATGGAAATCGGGATCGGCATCCACGGCGAGCCGGGCCAGCGCCGCATGCCTTTGGCTTCGGCGGCCGAGATCACCGAACTGCTGGTCGGGCCCTTGTTCGAGGACCTGCCGTTCCGCCGGGGCGACTCGGTGCTGGCCATGGTGAACAACCTGGGCGGCACCCCGGCCCTGGAGCTGTACGTGGTCTACCACGAGCTGCTCCGGCTCTGCCGCGGGCACGGCGTCACCATCGCGCGCAACCTCGTGGGCACCTACATGACCTCCCTGGAAATGGCCGGCTGCTCCATCACCCTGGTCAAGCTGGACGACGAACTGGCCTCCCTTTGGGATGCGCCGGTCAAGACCCCCGCCCTGCGCTGGGGGATCTGAATCCCTTGGCTGGGCACGCACCTGCAACACACTGTTCGACCGGGCCTGGCGCCCGTCACCCGCAACTCACCAGAAACTCACAAAGGGAGGGTCTCATGCGAAGTAGATTGACCGCGCTCATCGGTTCGGTTGTGCTGGCCAGCGGCGCCTGGGCCGTGGCCAAAGCCGACTCGCCTACCATCCATATCGCCCTCACCGCCCCCATCACCGGCGACTACGCGGAGTACGGCGTCAACTTCAAGCGCTCGGTGGAAATGGGCATCGAGGAGATCAACGCCAAGGGCGGCGTGCTGGGCAGGAAGTTCGTGCTCAGCGTCGGCGATTCCAAGGGCGACCCCAAGGAATCCGCCACGCTGGCCCAGAAATGGACCTCCGATAGTTCCATCCTCGCCCAGATCGGCGATTTCACCTCCACCTGCTGCATGGCCTCCCAGCCCATCTACAACCGGGCCGGAATGATCCAGCTTTCGCCCACCGCCAGCCACACCAAGTTCGCCCCCGGATCCAAATGGAGCTTCAGCATCGTCGGCACCCAGGCCTACGAGCAGCCCGTCATGGCCGCCCTGGCCGTGGACCGGCTCAAGCTCAAGACCATGGCCGTGCTCTACATCAACAACGACTGGGGGGTGGATACCCAGAAGTTCTTCAAGGAGAACTACGAAAAGCGCGGCGGCAGGATCGTCGCCACCGAATCCTTCTTCCAGGGTGAAAAGGACTTCAACGCCGTGCTGACCAAGCTCAAGCAGGCCAAGCCCGACGCCCTGTTCCTGGCCACCATGTACAACGACGCCGCCCTGGTCAGCCAGCAGCGGGAAAAGATGGGCTGGAAGCTGCCCGTCCTGGGCCCCAGCTCGCTCTACTCCACCCAGCTGGTGCAGCTGGGCGGCAGTTCGGTGAACGGCCTGTACACCGACGTCAGCTTCTTCGCCAAGGACCCGGATCCCCGCATCAAGGCCTACGTCACCAGCTTCCAGCAGAAGTACGGCGCGATCCCCAATTTCCACGCGGCCCTGGCCTATGACTCCATCTACATCCTGGCCGAAGCCATCAAGCGGGCCGGCTCCGTGGACCGCAACGCGGTCCGCAATGCCCTGGCGGGAATCAAGGACTTCAAGGCGCTCACCGGCTCCATCAGCTTCACGCCCGACCGGGACGCCATCAAGACCTACAAGATTGTCCAGGTGGTCAATGGCGATTTTCAACTGAAATAAATCGGGCCATCATCCATGGCAGCGCTTCCGGGGGCCTGACCGCCCCTGGGAGCTACCGGGGAGACTATTCGGATGTTTCTGCAACAGCTCATCAATGGCTTGGCCCAGGGCAGCCTGTTCGCGCTCATCGCCATTTCCTTCTCCCTGGTCTGGGGCCTGCTCAAGATGGTGAATTTCGCCCTGGGCGAGGTCTACATGCTGGGGGCCTACGCCGGCTGGCTGGTGGTGACCCACCTCACCCCCAACCTGGGCCTGGCGCTGCTGGCCGGCTTCCTGGTCGGCTGGGCCGTCGGTTGGATCATTGAAAAGGTGGCCTTCAAGGCCTTGCGCGGGGTGCCCCACATCGCTTCCCTGGTGTGCACCATCGGCTTCTCCTTCTTCCTGAAAGAAGTGGCGTCCGCGGTGTTCGGCGCCGAGACCAAGGCCATGCCCAGTTTCTACGCCAGCACCGCCTTCACCATCGCCGACGCCAACGTCTCCTGGCTGCAGGTGCTCATGGTGGGCATCGCCATCGCCATGATGGTCGGCCTGCAGGTGCTCTTCTACCGCACCAAGCTGGGCCTGGCGGTGCGGGCGGTGGCCCTGGACTACCGCACCGCCAGCCTCATGGGCATGAAGGTGGACCGGGTCACGTCCATGGCCTTTTCGCTGTCCGGCGCGCTGGCGGGCTTCGTGGGGGTGCTGGCGGCCATCTACTACAACGCGGTCAACCCGGGCATGGGCTTCGTGGCCGGGCTCAAGGGTTTCACCGCCGCGGTGTTCGGCGGCATCACGTCCATTCCCGGGGCGATTCTCGGCGGCTACCTGCTGGGCGCCATCGAGAACCTGAGCGTGCAGGGCATCTCCTCCGGCTACAGGGACTTCGTCAGCTACGTCATCCTGATCATCTTCCTGCTGTTCCGGCCCAACGGGATCCTCGGCAAAAAGACCAAACTGTGAGGTGTCCGCAATGACGTTTTCCATGGCCGCATGGTCCAGAACCTATCGGGTGCCCCTGGGGCTCGGGGCCGCCGTGCTCCTTTTGGCCCTGCCTTTCCTGGCGGGCAACGACTACTTGATCCGGATCGCCACCATGATGGCGCTCTACGTGGTGCTGGCCTCCAGCCTCAACCTGATCATCGGCTTCACCGGCATGTATTCCCTGGGCCACGGCGCCTTCTACGGCATCGGCGCCTACACCTCGGCCATCCTCGCCACCAGCCTGGGCTGGCCGTTCTGGGTCACCATGCCCCTGGCCGGGGTCTTCACCGCCCTGGTGGGCTCCTTCCTGGGCCTGGCCACCCTGCGCCTGCGCCAGACCTTCCTGGTGTTCGGCACCCTGGCCTTCGGCGAGATCGTGCGCATCCTCATCATGAACTGGCCCACCCTCACCCGGGGGCCCATGGGCATCCCGGGCATCCCCAGCCCCAGCATCCTGGGCCACGAACTGGCCAGCTCCACCGATTACTACTTCCTGATCCTGGCCTTCGCGGTGCTGATGGTGTTCGTCATCGCCCGGCTCTACCATTCCCGGGTCGGCCGGGCCTGGGTCGCCATCCGGGAGGACGAGGTGGCCGCCTCCAGCATGGGGGTCAAGGTGTTCGGCTACAAGGTGCTGGCCTTCACCATCTCCTGCCTGATCGCTGGGCTGGCCGGCGCCTTCTACGCCCATTTCGTCACCTTCATCAGCGCGGATCAGTTCGGCATGAACGAGTCCTTCCTGATCCTCACCATGGTCGCCCTGGGCGGCACCGGCTCGATCATCGGGCCCATCATCGGCGCCTTCATCCTGATCCTGATTCCCGAGGCGTTCCGCTTCCTGGACGAATTCCGCATGGTGCTCTACGGCGCCATCCTGATTTTCGTCATCGTCATCAAGCCCGAGGGGCTGGCCGGGGTCAAGGGCTTGTTCACGTCGGCCTCGGCCACGCCGCGCTTCCCCTGGCTGCACCGCTCCGCGGCCGTCGAAGCCGGGAAAGACGAAGGTGCCAAATGATACTCGAGGTCGTGGATCTGGAAAAACGCTTCGGCGGCCTGCTGGCGGTGGGCGGGGTGAGCCTGGCGGTGGAGGAAGGCACCATCCACGCCATCATCGGCCCCAACGGCGCAGGCAAGACCACCTTCTTCAACAACCTCACCTCCATCGTGGCGGCCGATTCCGGCCGGATCGTATGGCGCGGGGAGCGCATCGAGCGGCTTTCCCCCGCGGCCATCGCCGGCAAGGGCATCGGCCGCACCTTCCAGAACATCCGGTTGTTCGCCTACATGTCGGTGCTGGACAACGTCCTGACCGGCACCCACAACCTCTACAAATCCTTCGTGTGGGGCGCCATCGTCCACAACAGCCGCTACCGGCGCGAGGAACGGGAGGGCCGGGCCTTCGCCAGGGCGCTGCTGGAGAAGGTGGGCCTGGCGGACAAGCAGGACGAGTACGCCCGCAACCTGCCCTACGGCGAGCAACGCAAGCTGGAGATCGCCCGGGCCCTGGCCGGCAAGCCCCGGCTGCTGCTGCTGGACGAGCCGGCGGCGGGCATGAACAACGCCGAAACCGAGGAACTGGACCATTTCATCCAGTCGCTCAAGGCCGAGGGGCTGACCGTGCTGATCATCGAGCACGACATGAAGCTGGTCATGAGCATCGCCGACCGCATCACCGTGCTGGACCACGGGGTCAAGATCGCCGAAGGCACCGCCCGGGAGATCCAGACCGACGAGCGCGTCATCGAGGCCTATCTGGGCAAGAGGAGGGCATAGGCTTGGCACTGTTGGAAGTGAAGGACCTGGTGGTCCACTACGGCAAGATCAACGCCCTCAAGGGCGTCTCCCTGAAGCTGGAGCAGGGGGATTTCGTCACCCTCATCGGTGCCAACGGCGCCGGCAAGACCACCCTGCTGAGCGCGCTGTCGGGCGTGGTGCACGCCACCTCGGGAGCGATCCAGTTCCGCGGCCAGAGCGTGTTCAATCTCACGCCCGAGGCCATCGTCTCCCGGGGCATTTCCCATGTGCCCGAGGGGCGCAAGATCTTCGCGGAGCTTTCGGTGGAGGAGAACCTGTTCGCCGGCGCCTACATCATCCCGGACAAGGCCCGGGTGGCGAGCCTGCTGGAGCGCAACTACCAGCTGTTCCCCATCCTGGCCGAGCGCCGCAAGCAGGAGGGCGGCACCCTGTCGGGCGGCGAGCAGCAGATGCTGGCCATCGCCCGGGGCCTCATGTCCGACCCGGAGATCATCCTGCTGGACGAGCCCAGCCTCGGCATCGCCCCGATCCTGGTGGACAAGATCTTCGATTTCATCGTCCAGATCAACGCCATGGGCAAGACCATCCTGCTGGTGGAACAGAACGCCAACCTGGCGCTGCAGGTGGCCAGGTATGGCTATATTCTGGAAACTGGAAAGATCACCCACGAGGCATTGTGCGCCGAGCTGCGCGAAGACGATGCCATCCGCCGAGCCTACCTGGGCGTCGCCGGCAACCGGTCCTGAGCCGGACTTTCACCCCCCTTACCCATAGGAGCACCAAGCCATGTCCGAAACCACTTCCGTAAGCCAGGCCCAATTGACCGAAGCCATCCGCCTGGCGATCCAGGACCGGGCCATCTGGTTCTACCTGTTGATCCAGGAGTTCAAGGCGGCCGGGTACGAAACCGACGAGCCGGTGAAGAAGGCCATCTTCAAGTTCGGCCAGCTGAAGGGCCGCAAGATCGGCACCGCCACCACCCCCAAGGAGTTCTTCGACGGGATCGGCACCACCAACGCCCGCCTGGCCTTCGACATGGAAGACAAGGGCGTGGACGCAGCCAAGGGCGCGTTCCGGTTCCACCATTGCGCGCTGGTGGAGGCCTGGAAGAACCTGGGCGCCTCCCCGGAAGAAGTGGCCCATCTCTGCGAGCTGGCGTCCTGCGGCGATTTCGGCGTGGTCAGCTGCTTCCCGGAGCTGGAGCTGAAGTTCAATGCGATCATCGCCAAGGGCGACCCGTACTGCGAGTTGCAGGTCACCAAGAAGGGGTAGCAGGCGTCCGTACGGGCGACGGCAGTTGGCACGAACGGGCCGGGATGGTTCTATGCTGGAGCGCGGCCAACGCGCGCCGGCAGGGGAGTGGTCATGAACAAGATCAAGCGCCTCGACACAGTCCTCAAGGGGGATGCCCCGGATCGGCCGCCCGTCACCCTCTGGTACCATTTCGGCAACCAGCACGCTTCGGGCAAGAAATACGCTGCCACGGTGCTGGAATGGTTCGAGCACTATGACTTCGATTTCCTGAAGCTCATGAACGATTATTACTACCCCATGCCGGAGGGCCTGGAGGAGCTCAAGAGCGCCGAAGATCTCGCCCGGCTGCAACACTTCGAGCCCGAACAGTGCGACTGGAAGGAACAACTGAAGGCCATCAAGCTCATTGCCGCCGAACTCAAGGGCCGGGCCTACTTCATCGACACCTTGTTCGATCCCTGGCAGTGCCTGCAGAAGAGCATGGCCGGCGAGCACATGGACGAGCTGGTGGCCACGGCGCCGGAGGCTTTGCGGCAGGCCCTGGACGTGGTGGCGGACAACCTCATCAGCTACAGCCGCAAGTCCCTGGCCCTGGGCGCCAGCGGGATCTTCCTGTCCATGCTGGGCAGCGAGAAGGAGATGGACCGGGAGCGGTTCCTGCGCTTCGCCAAGCCGCCGGCCATGAAGCTGCTGACCGCCATCCAGCACCTGGGCCCCATGAACACCGCCCATATCCACGGGGCCGGGATCTATACCGCGGACATCCTGGATTTCCCGGTGCCGATCCTGAGCTGGGAGGACCGCAAGGCGGGCAATCCCGGACTGGAGGAGATCAAGGGCCGCTGGCCGGGGGTGGTCATGGGCGGCATCGACATCGAGCAGGTGATCGGGGTCTCCACCGCCCGTTGCCGGGACAACGTGCGGGAAGGGCTGCGGCTGGGCGGCAGCCGCCGCTTCATCCTGGCCAACGGCTGCAGCATCCCCACCTGGCTGGATCCCCATGCGCTCAGCGCCATGGTGGAAACCGCCAAGGCGGCCAAGCGCCATTAATCCCTTTCCGGCTTGGGGATGCCCAATTCCTTCATCTTCCGGTAGAGGGTATTGCGGCTGATGCAGAGGGATTGCGCGGCCCGGCTGTGGTTGCCCCGGGCCGCGCGCAGGGCGTTGACGATGGCCACCTTCTCCATCTCCTTGATGGTGGTGACCGGGGCCGCTGGCGCGTCCGGCAGCGTGGCGCCCGCCTCCTGGAGCGATTCGGGCAGGTGCTCCAGGCCGATCTCCTGGCCTTCGGCGTTGAAGGCGGCCAGTTCCAGCACTGAACCCAGTTCCGCCAGGTTGCCGTGCCAGGGGTATTGGCCCAGGGTGGCCAGGGCCTGGGGCGAAAGGGCGAGGGTGCGCCCGAGCTGCAGCCGATGCCGGTCCAGGGACCGCTCGATGAGCAGCGGCAGGTCTTCCATGCGCTCCCGCAGCGGGGGCAGTTCGATGGCGAAGGTGTTGAGCAGCCGGAACAGATCGGGGCGGAAGGAACCGGCCTTGAGCCGCTCGTCCAGCCGGGTCTCGGTGGAGGCGAGCACCCGCACGTCCACGGCGATGGCCCGCTTGCCGCCCAGGCGGACCACCTGGCCGGTTTCCAGGATCCGCGCCAGGATGGACTGCATCTCCAGGGGCAGGGCGTCGACGTCTTCCAGGAACAGGGTGCCGCCGTCGGCCAGCTCGAACTTGCTGGGTTGGCCCGGGGCGCCGGAACCGCTGACGGCGCCCGGCTCGAAGCCCAGGAATTCCTCCAGCACCAGCTCCCGGGGAATGGCCCGGCACTGGAAGCTCAAGAAGGGACCCGAAGCCCGGAGGCCGCTGTTGTGGATGGCCCGGGCCAGGGCGTTGGCCCCGGTGCCCGGTTCCCCCACCAGCAGGACGCCGCCCTTGGCATTGACCGTGGCCAGGGATTGCCGGCGCAGCTGCTGGATCGCCGCGCCCTGGCCGACGATGTCGGCCAGGGTCAGACGGGCCTGGGAACCCAGCAGCCGGTTCACCAGCTGATGCACCTGGGCCAGGGGGCGCAGGGTCACGATGAACGCCTCGGATTCGCCGCTGGGACGCCGGATCACCCGCAGGCTGACGGAAAAGTCATGCTTTTCCCCGCCCACCATGAAGCTGGCTTCCACATCGTTCAGCTCCTCGCCGCTGGCCGCGGCCCGGGCGATATTTTCGGACAGGGTGAGGTGGTCCATGAGCGGCCGCCCGACGATCATGGTCGGCTTGAGGTCCAACAGCCGCCCGCCCTGGCCGTTCAGGTGGGTGACGATGCCCTGGGTGGTCCAGGCCAGGATGCCTTCGGAGACCGCGTCCAGGGTGGCGTTGAATTCGCTGGCCTGGGCATTGGCCTCCCGGATGCAATACTCGGACTGCAGCTGGTTCTCCACCGCCTTGGCCGCCGCGAACACGACGCCCAGGGACAAGGGCAGGGCCTCGCCCTGCTTCTGCAGCAGGCCGATGGTGCCGATGGCGTTGCCGGCCGGGTCGTGGATCGGCGCCGCCGCGGTGTAGAGGCCGTGCCATTCCTGCAGGAAATGCTCGGGACCCGTCACCTGGACCGGGATGCCATCCACCAGGGCGATGGAAAAGGCATTGGTGCCGATCCGGCTTTCGTCCAGGAAGGCCCCCGGCTTGAAGCCCAGGCTGCGGGCCAGGGCTTCGATGGCCGGATCGCCCAGCAGCTCGAACACGCAGGCGGCGGCGTCGGTCAGGAGCAGCAGCGCCCCGGAGCCCTCGATGTATTGATAGACATCTTCCATAACCGGGCGGGCGACCATGCGCAGGAAGCTGTGCGGCACCGATATCAGCGGCAGCATGCTGGGGCTGGCATAGATCCACTGGGGACGTCCGCGCGGGTTCAAGCGCCTGGAACAACGCTGCCAGGAGCCCGCGATGACCGGGTCCAGTTCCGGGGCCAGCTGCCCGGAGGCGATGAATTGGGCCCAGGCGGCCTCAAGCCGGGCCAGATCCAAAGGTTGGGCGGATGGTTGCATTCAGACTCCCTGGCCCATGGCCGCCCGCACGGCTTCCGCGCTGTCCAGCCCCAGCGCCCGGAGCGCCAGGGCCCGGGCCGCGGGGTAGTCCAGGCGGCGGATGCCTTGCTTGATTTCGGCGATGGCCGGCGCCGCCATGCTGAGTTCGTCCAGGCCCAGCCCCACCAGGAGCGGGAGCGCCTGGGGATCGCCGCCCAGTTCCCCGCACAGCCCCACCCATTTCCCGTGGGCGTGGGCGGCGTCGGCCACGGTGCGGACCAGGTCCAGCACGGCGGGATGCAGGGGATCGGCCAGGGACGCCACCCGCGGGTTGCCGCGCTCGGCGGCCATGGCGTACTGGGTGAGATCATTGCTGCCGATGGAAAAGAAATCCACCTCCGGCGCGAATTGCCCGGCGCGCACCGCGGCGGCGGGGATTTCCACCATGATGCCGGTCTCCAGCCGGTCCGGCACCGGGGCGCCGCGCCGGGCCACCTCGTCCCGGGCCTGGGCCAGCAGGGCCTTGGCCGCCCGCAGCTCGGCAAGGGTGGCGATCATGGGGAACATCACCCGCACCGGGAACTGGGCCGCGGCCCGGACGATGGCGCGCAGCTGCACCTTGAAGAAATCCGGCTGGGCCAGGCACAGGCGGATGGCCCGCCAGCCCAGGAAGGGGTTGGCTTCCTGGCCGCAGTCCAGGTATTTCAGGGGCTTGTCGCCCCCGGCGTCGAGGGTGCGGACGATGACCGGGCGGCCGTCCATGACCCGGGCGATGGCGCAGAGGGATTCATATTGTTCCTCTTCGTCCGGGGCGGTGGCTCGATTCAGGAACAGGAATTCCGTACGGAGCAGCCCCACCCCTTCCGCCCCGGCGGCCACGGCCGCATGGGCGTCGGCCAGGCAGCCGATGTTGGCGCCGATGGCCATCCGCCTGCCGTCCAGGGTGAGCGCCGGGGCCTGGCGCTGCAGCCGGGCCCGGGCGGCGGCGGCGCCCCGCTCCTCCCGGCGCCGGAGGAAGGCCGCGACCGTCTCCGGCACGGGTTCGACCAGCAGCCGGCCCTGCTCGGCGTCCACGATCAGCGGCGTGCCTTCCGGAATGCCCAGCAGGCCCTCCCCCAGCCCCACCAGGGCGGGGATGCCCAGGCTCCGTGCCAGGATCGCGCTGTGGGAGGAGGGGCCGCCCAGGGCGGTGCAGATGGCCAGCACCGTGGCCGGGTCCAGGTCCGCCGTGTCGGCCGGGGTCAGGTCCCGGGCGATGAGGATGCCGGGCTCGGCCAGGGGCGCCAGTCCCGCAGCGGCGCCCAGCAGATGGCCGATCACCTGCCGCCCCACGGCGATCACGTCGGCGGCCCGGCCACGCAGGTAGGGGTCCGCCAGGGAGCTGTACTGCCCGGCGATGGCCTCGGTGGCGCGCTGCCATGCGTCGGCGGCATTGTGCTTCTGCTCGAAGATCAGCCGGCGGGCAGGCTCGCGCAAGGCCCCATCGTCCAGGAACAGCAGATGGGCCTCGAATATCGCCGCGGCCATGGGACCCGCCCGCCGGGCCACCTGGGCGCGGCTGGCCTGGATCTGGGCCCGGGTCCGGTCCAGGGCTGCGAGCAGGGTTGCCCATTCGGCCTGGGGATCCTCGATCCGGTGCTGGGGGATGCTGGGGACCCGGCACTGGGGTTTCCGGGCCGGCCCGAGGGCCAGTCCCCGGGCGGCGATGAGCCCGGCCAGACCGGAGGCCCCGGGCGGCGCCGGGGGGGCCCAGGGGCCGGGCTCCGGCGGCCCGGCCACGACGCCAGGGGCGCCCTCGGCCTCGCCGAAACGATCCTCGGCCAGGGCCTGCAGGGCCGCCAGGGCCGCTTCGGCCTGGGCTCCGGAGGCGGAGATTTCCATGGTCTGGCCGCAGCCCAGGCCCAGGGTGGCGATGCCGTTGATGCTGGTGGCCGGCACCGGGCCCCGGCCGGAGGAGAGGTTGCGGACCCAAAGCCGGGCCTCGCGGAAGCGGCCCGCCGTCAGGACCATGCGCGCCGCGGGGCGGGCGTGCAGGCCGAGGCGGTTGGCGACCATCAGCCGCAGGACCTTGGCGCCGGTATCCACTTCACCCAGCCCGCAGGGGGCGGCAGCCTCGGCCTGCAGGTGCTCCGCCTTGGCCGCCAGTGCGCCCCGGGCCTCGGCCAGGGCCTGCTCCAGGGTGCCGCCCAGCCGGGCCTGCACCGCGGCCGACAGGGCGCCCTCCACCAGCGGCGCCTCGCACAGCCGGATCTGCCCCCGGTGCTCCGGCGCCACCAGCTCCAGGGCCATCTCGGCGCTGAGCACGGCGCTGCCCAGGTCCATGAGCACGAGGACCCCCTCCGGCGAGTAGACCTGTTCCATGGCCTGGGCCACCAGCACCGGATCAGTCCCCAGCGGCCGCCCGGGCAGGGCCATGCCGCCCGCCGCGACCAGCTTCACGTCGGCCCCGGCCATCTCCCGGGCCAGTTCGAGCACGCCTTCGGCCAGCTTGGCGCTATGGGAGACGATGACGATTCCGATCACGGACGGCTCCCGCTTCTGAGTTCAGGCAGGAGCGCCGGGTTCAACCAAGGTTTCGGCGGCGGCTTGCAGCAGCAGCCAGGCGGAGGTCGCCCCGGGATCCTGATGCCCTGCGCTGCGCTCGCCCAGATAGCTGGCCCTGCCTTTGCGGGCCACCCATGGGATGGTGGCGAGCATGCCCTGCTGGGCGGCCTGGGCCGAGGCATCCAGGGCGTCGGCCAGGCTGGCGCCCCGGGCGGCGGCGTCCTTGAGGGCCTGCAGCGCCGGGAACAGGGTGTCGAGCATGGTCTTGTCGCCCGGCCCCGCCTTGCCGCGCTGGACCACGCCGTCCACGCCCGCCTCCAGGGCCGCCATCCAGTCGTCCAGGGACAATTCCAGCTTGCCGCTGGCCGCGCTGCCCATGCGCAGGAAGAAGGTGCCGTACAGGGGACCGCTGGCCCCGCCGACGGTGGAGACCAGCGTCATGCCCACGGTCTTGAGCAGGGTGCCGATGTCCTGGTCCGCCACATCCGGCAGCTTGGCCTGGACCGCCTGGAAACCCCGGTCCATGTTGCTGCCGTGATCGCCGTCGCCGATGTCGGCGTCCAGCCGGGTGAGCTGGTCCTTGTCCCGCGCGATGGCGGCCCCGCAGGTCCGGATCCAGCCGAGCACCGCTTCCCGCATGATCATCGAGCTTCCCTCCTGGCTCCCGGCTCCCCGGGGGACCTGTGTCCCATTTTTGATCAATTTTCCCCGTGATTCCCATTCATCATGCAATCAGGAGGGGGGTACCGTCAAAATATTTTTCAAAATTTGGTCCAGGATGAACCAATTTTTCTTGCCCGGGATGGCCGCAAATGAGAAATGCTCCATTTAGGACCATCGCCCCCCAGGGTCGATGTACAATTGGACCCAGATCACTGATCCATAACCGTGGGAGGACCGCCCGCTCGCTTTGCGCGCTCTCCGTCCCCCCAGACCCCCGCTTCATGCCCAGGCAGAGCCCCGTCATGAAGCCCAGCCATTGAGGAGTGACCGTGAAAAAGATCATGAACGAGCCGGATCGTTTCGTGGACGAAGTGGTCGAAGGGATTCTCCTGGCCTACGGGGACCGCCTGCGCGCGCTGGATGGCGACCACCGGGTCCTCCTGCGCAACCCGGCGGCGCCCAAGGGCAAGGTCGCCATCGTCACCGGCGGCGGCAGCGGCCACCTGCCGGTCTTCCTGGGCTACGTGGGCCAGGGCATGCTGGACGGCTGCGCCGTGGGCAACGTGTTCGCCTCGCCTTCCTCCCAGAAGATGGCCGACATGATCGAGGCCTGCGACGCCGGGGCCGGCGTGCTTTGCCTCTACGGCAACTATGGCGGCGACAACCTGAATTTCGACATGGCCTGCGAAACCGCCGAGCTGAGCGACATCAAGACGGCCATCGTCCGGGTCGCCGACGACCTGGCCTCCGCGCCCAAGGGCTCCGAGGCCAAGCGCAGGGGCGTCGCCGGCATGGTGTTCGCCTTCAAGATCGCCGGCGCCGCCGCCGAGCGCGGCGACGATCTGGCCGGCGTGACCGCCATCGCCCGCCAGGTGGTGGCCAACACCCGCACCCTGGGGGTGGCCTTGAGCCCCTGCATCGTGCCCCAGGTGGGCAAGCCGACCTTCACCATCCAGGATGACGAGATCGAGATCGGCATGGGCATTCACGGCGAGCCGGGCATCGAGGTCCGGCCCATGATGACCGCCGACGCCATCGCCGCCCTGGCCCTGGGCAAGATCCTGGAGGACCTGCCCCTGGCCGCCGGCGACGAAGTGGCCGTGATGGTCAACGGCCTGGGCGCCACCCCGCTCGAAGAGCTCCTCATCGTCTACCGGGCCGTGCACCGGGCGCTGGCGGCCCAGGGCGTGGCTTCCTTCATGCCGCACGTGGGCGAATTCGCCACCTCCATGGAAATGGCCGGCCTTTCGATCACCCTGCTCAAGCTGGACACCCAGCTCAAGGCCCTGCTCAGGGCCCCCGGTTCCACGCCCTTCTACACCAACTCCAACAAATAGGCTGCCACCATGATTGATCTCCTGAAACTCCGAGCCGCCCTCCACCGGGTCCGCGATGTCATGGCCGACAACCAGGATTACCTCATCGACCTGGACCAGAAGCAGGGGGACGGCGACCTGGGCCTGTCCATGGCCGCCGGCTACCGGGCCATGTGCGGCTACCTGGACGGCTGTGATGAAAGCGACCTGGGCAAGGTCCTGGCCAAATGCGCGGGCGCCTTCAACGAAGCGGCGCCCTCCACCCTGGGCACCATCACCTCGGTTTGCCTCATGGGCATGGCCAAATCGCTCAAGGGCAAGACCTGCGTCAGCCTGGCGGAACTGGCCGACGCCATGGAGGCCGGGCTTGGCCTGGTGATGGCCAAGGCCGGCTCCAAGCCCGGCGAGAAGACCATCCTGGACGCGCTCTGCCCCGCGGTAGAGGAGCTCAAGGCCCAGGCCCTGGAACCGGCCGCGCTGGCCTTCGAAAGGGCGGCCCAGGCCGCGGCAAAGGGCAGCGAAGCGACCAGGGCCATGCGCTCGGTGCACGGCCGGGCGGCCTACTACGGCGATCAAAGCATCGGCATCCTGGACGGCGGATCCGTGGCGGGCGCCCTGGTGTTCCGGGCCATCGCCGAGCACCTGGCCGGAAACTAGCCCCAGCCGTCCCGGGCGAAGCGCTCCAGCTTGTCGCCCGAGGCGCGCAGTTCCAGGGCCCGGGCCACATAGCGGCCGATCGGGTCCACTTCCAGGTTGACCGGATCGCCGCAGGCCATGGCTTCCAGCCGGGTGCGCCGCGCGGTTTCGGGGATGAGCGCCACCGTGAACCAGTCGGTGCCGCACTCCACCACGGTGAGGGAGATGCCGTCCACCGCCACGGAGCCCTTGGCGGCGGTCATGGGCGCCAGCGCCGCGGGCATGGCGAAGCGCCAGATGCCCTCGTCCCGGGGGCGTTCCAGCAGCCTGCCGATGCCGTCCACGTGGCCCGAGACCTGGTGGCCGTCCAGGGGATCACCGACCCGGAGGCTGGGTTCCAGGTGCAGCATGGCGCCGGGGGCGAGCCGGCCGAGGGTGGTGCGCTCGAGGGTCTCTTCGGAAAGATCGGCTTCCCAGGCCCGGGCGTCCCGGGCCACGGCGGTGAGGCAGGCCCCGTTCACGCAGATGCTGGCGCCCGCTTCGGCCCGTTCCAGCACCTCGGCGGGGGCGCCGATCCGCAGGCGCGCGCCGGATGGGCGGGCCTGCCGGGTTTCGAAGTTGCCAAGGTATCGGATGAGGCCGGTGAACACAGCTATCCTCCTTCCACCGGAATGGTCCTACTGTTATGGCATCATCCGACCCGGGCGGAAAGAACCATATGAATGTGTGGAAGGATAAACGTCTCAGACTGTCGATCACCCGGCTCGGGTTCGAGTACCTGGCCGCCATGCTGCTGATGGGCCTGTTCGCCGTCAACACCGGGAACAACCTGCTCTACCTGGTGTTCTCCTTGATGCTCGGGCTGTTCCTGGCTTCGGGCTGGGCGAGCCGGCGCGCCATCCAGGACCTGGAGCTCCAGGGCCTGGAGGAGGGCAACCTGTTCGCCCGGGTCCAGGGCGGCATCAAGGTCCGGCTCCGGGACCGGGCCCCGGGCCGGGTCCGGGGCCTGGAGGTCCACCTGGCCCTGGCGCAGGCCAGGGTGGAGCCGGGCTTCTATCCCGGCGGGTCGTCCGGCCAGGAGCAACGCCTGCTGGTGCTCCAGGCCCGCCCGGAACGGCGCGGTCCCTGCCGGGGGGAATGGCTGGAGCTGCGCACCTCGTTCCCCTTCGGGTTCCTGGAAAAGGCCTGGCGCTTCCCCCTGGAGGTGGAGTTGCTGGTGCTGCCCCATCCGCGCACCTCCACCGCGGGCCCGGGCTGGGAAGGCGAACAGGGCCGGGCGCGGCCCCGGCCGGGATCCGCCAGCCCCGACGGGGCCCGGCCCTTCAAGGAACGGGACCCCCTGAGCCGGGTGCACTGGAAGCGCACCGCCCAGCGCGGCGCCCCCTGGGTGCGCACCTTCGAGGACGAACCGCCTTCGGGGCCGAGGCTCCGGCTGGATCTGCGGGCCTGGTCGGCCGGACCGGCCTTCGAGAAGGAGCTGGAGTACCTCTCCGGGGGCATCATGCGCGCCCGCCTGCAGCGCCGGGACATCAGCCTGCGGGTCGAAACCGCCGGCGGGGGGCGGGAATACCAGGGCTACACCCCCTGCTGGCGAGCCCTGGGCAGGGCGATACCGGAGGGCGACGCTTTCCATGCGCCCGGAAGCGCATTACTATGACGACATCGAGTATTACCAGAGGCGCTCATGTCTTTTTCCGATCCCACCTCCCCCGCCTGGGAGCCCTTGTTGGGCGCTGCGTGGGTGGCGTGGGGGCGGGCGTACGCGCCCTACTCGGGGTTCCACGTGGGGGCGGCCCTGCTCCGGGCGGACGGCAGCATCGTTCCGGGCTGCAATGTGGAAAACGCCGCCTACCCGGTGGCCCTGTGCGCCGAACGCACCGCGGTGTGCGCCGCGGTGAGCCAGGGGATGGCACCGGGGGAGCTGCTGGCGCTCGCCGTGGTCACCGAGGCCGCGACGCTCACCCCGCCCTGCGGCGCCTGCCGCCAGGTGCTGGCGGAATTCGCCGAAGACCTGCCCATCCTGCTGGCCAACCGCTCGAAGCGCGCCCTTTCGAACATCCGCGAACTGCTGCCGCAGGCTTTCACCGGGCGCAACCTCCTGGATTGACCCCCCTTTCCCTTGACCCGAACGACCGAGGAATTTGATGGCCATTGACCGCAACAAGATCTCCAAACTGGCTGAAAACCACATGGCCGCGGGCAGGGTGGATCGGGCCATCGAGGAGTTCCTGAAGCTGGTCGAGGACCGGCCGGACGACCACAACCTGCTGAACCGGATCGGCGACGCCTACCTCCAGGCCGGCAAGGTGCCCGAAGCCATGGAGATGTTCAAGAAGGCCGGCAGCGGCTTCGAACGGGGCGGCTTCAACAACAAGGCCACCGCGGTGCTGAAGAAGGCCCACCGGATCGCCGCGGAGGATGTGGACATCGCCGAGCGGCTGGCCGACCTCTACCGCCAGACCAACATGATCAAGGAGTCCATCCAGATCCACATCGAGGTGGCGGAGATCTGCACCCGCAAGGGCCTGCTCAAGCGAGCCCTGGAGGAATTCGCCAAGGTCGTGGAGCTGGACCCCAAGAACCTCAAGAACAAGGTGAAGCTGGCGGATCTGTACAACAAGGAAGGCATGAAGGAGCGCGCCGCCGGCATCTACCTGGAAGTGGCGGAGGCCCTGGCCCTGGACCAGATGCATTCCGAGGCCGGGCAGATCCTGGAACGGGCCAGGACCATGGTCAGCACCCCGGCGGTGTTCCTCACCACCTCCCGGCTGTGCGTGATGCAGAAGGACCTGGCCGGCGCGGCCGGACACCTGCGGGAAGGCCTGGCCTTGAACCCGCGCAGTCCGGATCTGCTGGACGCCCTGGCCGAGGTGGAGCTCCAGGCCAAGGCACCCGAGCGGGCGCTGGAAGCCCTGGCCCAGGTGCCCCAGCTGCCCGAGAAATCCCTGCTGCTCTGTGAAAGGGCCCTGCGCGACCTGCTCCGGGAAGGCAAGTTGGCGGTCGGGCTGGAGCTGTTCAAGCCGATCGGCCGGGAATTCGCCAGGCGCGGCCTGGGCGACGCCGCGGGCCGGACGCTGCGGGCCGCCCTGCAGGGCGCCCTCAGCGCGGAAGCCTGGATGCAGCTGGCGGAAATCGCCCACCAGGGCGGCAACCGCGACGACGAGGTGGAAAGCCTGCGCCACGCCTGCGTCGAGGCCGGGGCCGCCGGCGACCAGGCCACGGCCGAGCAGATCGGCGAGAAGCTGCAGGCCATGGGGGTCCGGGCGGAAGACGTGGCCGCGCCCTTCGCGCCGGTCGAAGCCCTCCCGGAGCCGCTGGGGCAGGAAGAACCGTCGCCCATCGATTCCCAGGACACCGAACAGGACGTCATCCGCCGGATGCAGATCGCCAAGCTGCAGCGCGAAGCAGCGCAATACCTGCAAAGCCGGCACATGGACAGCGCGCTGGAAAGCTACGGCAAGATCCTCGACCTGGAACCGGCCAACAACGAAGCCATCAGCGCCATCGCCGACATCCACCGGGCCAGCGGCATGCTCACCAAGGTCCAGATGCACTTCGTGAAGACCGCCGAGAAGATCGCCCCCCTGGGTTACCGCAGCCTGGCGGTGGAACTGCTGGACCGGGCCGAGGCCATGTTCCCCGGCTCCACCCGGCTCTACCGCAGGACCCTGGGCCTGTTGGACATCCTGGCGCCCGTGCCGCTGCCCCCGCCCGCCGCCCCGCCGGTCAGTCCGGTGGCGGACCTGCCGCTGATCCCGCTCGACCTGGAGCCCCGGGCCTGGTCCGCCGGACCTGTCCCCGTTCCCGCCGCGCCGGCGCCCCTGGAGCCGCCCGAGTTCGATTGGTCGGAGGTGTCCGCCCTGGAGGACCCGGGACCGGCTCCGGAGCCGTGGGCCCCGCCGGAGGAACTGGGCGACGAGCTCACCTCCACCCTTTCGGACATCGATTTCCAGATGGATTACGGCAGCCCCGAAGAGGCCCTGATCGAGATCGGCAAGGCCCTCGCCGTGCACCCGGACCATCCCGAGCTGCTGATGAGGAAGCAGCAGGCCGAGGATTCCCTGCGCCGCATGGGGCACCTGGTCGGACCCGAGGCCCCGCAGGAAGCCGAAGCCACCCCGTCCTTCTTCGATCTCACCGATGTGCTGGGCGATGCGCTCCTGGAATCCGGGGATGGCGAGGAGATGCACGACGCCACCAACCTGGTGGAAAAGATTCGCAGCGTTGATGAATTATTCAATGCTTTCCGGCAGGGCGTGGAACAGCAGGTCAAAGGCGACGATTACGACACCCATTACAACCTCGGCATCGCCTACAAGGAGATGGCGCTCCTGGGCCCGGCCATCGAGGAATTCAAGAACGCCATGCGCGATCCCGAGCGCACCCTGGAATGCTGCTCCATGCTCGCCATCTGCGAGCAGACCCAGGGCGACCTGGAATCGGCCATCCAGTGGCTGCGCAAGGGCATCGAGGCGCCGGGGTTCCCCCCGGAGGACGCCATCGGCCTGCGCTACGACCTGGGCAGCCTGCTGCTCACCCAGAACCGGCAGGAGGAGGCCAACGAGCAGTTCCGCATGGTACACGCCCAGAACCCGGACTACCGGGACGTGGTCAGGTACATCTAGTTAAATTCCGCCACAGGCGTGGATGCGACTCTATATTGGGAAGGTCCCGGAGTTCCCATGGCCGAGCACGGATCCGCCAGCGCGTCGTTGCCGCCCCACCTGGCGCGCTATGTGGTTGCCCAGGACTACCAGGCCTACACGCCACGGGATCACGCGGTCTGGCGCCACGTGCTCAGCCGGCTCACCGCCCACCTGAAGGGCAAGGCCCATCCCAGCTACCTGGAAGGCCTCGCGGCCGCGGGCATCGGCGTGGAACGCATCCCCAGCCTGGCGGAAATGAACGCCAAACTGGCGCTCCTGGGCTGGTCCGCCGCGGCGGTGCGCGGCTTCATCCCCCCGGCGGTGTTCACCGAGATGCAGGCCAGGGGCGTGCTGGCCATCGCCGAGGACATCCGCACCCACGAGCACATCGAATACACCCCGGCGCCGGACATCATCCACGAAAGCGCGGGCCACGCGCCCATCCTCAGGGACGCCCGCTACGCGGAATACCTCAAGCGCTGCGGCGTGGCGGGGTTCAAGGCGATCGGCTCGCACGAGGACCAGGCGGTCTTCGAGGCCATCCGCCAGCTCAGCGTGGTCAAGGAGGATCCCGCCGCCAGCCCCGGCGACGTGCGGCTGGCCGAGTCCCGGCTGCTGGAGGCCCGGGCCGGCCGCAGCTTCGTCAGCGAAAGCACCAAGGCCAGCCGGCTCTACTGGTGGACCGCGGAGTACGGCCTGGTCGGCAGCCTCGGCCGCCCCCTGCTGTACGGTGCCGGGCTGCTCAGTTCCATCGGTGAAGCCAGCCACTGCCTCACCGCGGCGGTGGTCAAGCTGCCGTTCTCCCTGGCCTGCGTCGACCAGGATTTCGACATCACCCGGATGCAGCCGAAGCTGTTCGTGGCCCGGGACTTCGACCACCTGTTCGAAGTGCTCGAAGCCTTCGAGGCGACCCTGGCCTGGAAGCGGGGCGGGGACTACGGCCTGGAGGAGGCGCGCCGCGCCCGCACCGTCAACCACCTGCTGCTGGCCGGCGGGCTGGAAGTCACCGGCCGGGTGGAGCGCTGGGTCCCGGGCCCGGCGCGGGCGCGGGGCTGGTCGGCGCTGCTGGCCGTCCTGGCGGGGCCGGTCATGGTGTCCAGGGCCGGGCTGAGCCTGCAGCGCGAGCCCTACGGGGGGGCTGCCCTGGTGGCGTTCGGCCCGGTCCAGCCGCTGCCGGGCGGCCCGTTCGCCCTCGATCTGGGCGACGGCCTGCGGCTCACCGGCATCCGGGTGGGCGAGCACGAGGTGCGCGAGCTGCGCGGCAGGCACCATGACCAGCCCCTGGAACTGCCAGGGACGGCCCTGCTGCTGCAGAGCGAAGGCCTGCCCGGCGTCGCCGGCGGTCCGGCCGACCCGGAAGCCTGGGACCGCTGGTTCGGGGCGCAGGATGCCTTCAGCGCCGGCGCGGCCGAGCACCTGGCGCGGGGGCGCAAGGCCGAAGCGCTGCCGGCCTGGCTCGGCGAACGCTACCTGGAGGTGGCCCGGATGCGGGAAACCGGGCAGAGGGTGCCCGGCCGGCTGCGGGAGATCCAGGAGGAACTCGAGCGCTACCCCGAGGACTGGCTGCTGCGCCAGGAAGTGGGGGAACTCCTGGCCCCGTCCGACACACCGTGATCAGAGGAGGACCGCCATGACCTGGACGGAACAAGACAAGGCCCTGCACCGGGCCATCAAGACCCCTGATTTCCTCACCGCCTTCAACATCGTGAGCCGGATCGTCGGCCCGGCCGAGGCCATGAACCACCATCCCGACATCGCCTTCGGCTGGGGCTACGTGAACATCACCCTCACCAGCCACGACGCCGGCGGGGTCACCGAAAAGGATCATGCCCTGGCGGCGAAGATCGACGAGGCGGTCAAGCCGTTCGGGGTCTAGGCTAGGGCTGGGTTTCCACCGTTCCCGCCGGCCCCCAGGGCTGCAGCGCCTGGGGCGCGGGCTGGACCGGCTTGCCCGGGCGCTGCAGCAGGGTCAGTTCCAGCGCGTGGCCGTCCCCGGCGGTGAGCCAGGCGCCCTGACGGTTCCAGCTGAGGCTGCCCGGCCGGCCGGGATCGGGGCGCAGGCCGCCCACCGCGCAGACCTTCACCAGGGTGTCGCGCACGGTCAGCTCGGTCCCGGGCCAGGGCTGCAGCGCCCGCACCTGGCGGTGCAGTTCCGCCGCCGGGCGCCGGAGATCGAGGCTGGCCATGGCCTTGGTCAGCTTGGGCGCCAGGGTGGCCCGGGCGTCGTCCTGGGGCTGCGTGGTCCCGGTCCCGGCCGCCAGGGCTGGAAGCGAAGCCAGCAGCAGCTCCGCCGCGTCCCGGGCCAGCTGCGGGAGCAGGCTTTCGGCGCTGTCCTGCAGGCTGATGGGGCGGCTGCGCTGGGCCAGGACCGGGCCTTCGTCCAGGCCGGGGGTGAGCCGCATGAGACTCACCCCGGTGGCCTCGTCCCCGGCCAGGATGGCCAGGTTGACCGGCGCGGCGCCGCGCCAGCGCGGCAGCAGCGAGAAATGCAGGTTCCAGACCCCCAGCCGGCATCCGTCCAGCATCCAGCCGGGAAGGAGGTGCCCATAGGCCACCACCACGGCCAGGTCGATGCCGAGCCCTTGCCAGCAGTCCCGGGTCTCCGGGGCCTTCCAGCGCTCCGGCTGGTACACCGGAAGGGCCAGTTCCAGGGCGGCCAGCTTCACCGGCGGCGGCTCCAGGTGCCGGCCCCGGCCCTGGGGCCGGTCCGGGTTGCAGAACACCGCCGCGACCCGGGCGGCCCCGGCCAGCGCGCGCAGGGCCGGCACCGCCGCCGCCGGGGTGCCCAGAAAGGCGATCCGGACCATGCCTATTCCCGGGAGCGCTGCTTGTTGTAGCGGCGCTGGAGGAACTGGCGCTTCACCGGGCCGAAGTACTCCACGAACAGCCGCCCCCGCAGGTGGTCGGTTTCGTGGCAGAAGGCCCTGGCCAGGAGGTCTTCACCCTCCAGCTCGACCCAGGTCCCGTCGGGCCTGCGGTTCTTCATCCAGACCTTCTTGGGGCGCTCCAGCACTTCGTGGATGCCGGGAATCGACAGGCAGCCTTCGGAACCCAACTGCGAGCCCTCCTGGCGGACGATCTCCGGGTTGATGAGCACGATCCGGGCCGCGGGGTCGGCGCCACAGGAGGCATCCACCACGGCGACATTGAGGTTGATGCCGACCTGCGGCGCGGCGATGCCGATGCCGTCCTCGGCCAGGGTGGTCTCGAACAGGTCAGCCACCAGCTGGTCCAGTTCGGGGCTCCATTCGCCCACATCACTGCTGTTGATCTTGAGTCGCGGGTCACCCCAGGTGAGCACTTTTCTGACGGCCATTGTTTCCTCTATGAATCAGTTTATGCCAAACGGCCCAGCTTTGATAACCTAGTAGATTCCGGCCCCCCATCCGGTTCCCCCTGCGCCCTCTGGAGTTCTCATGCTTCGCAATTTCCGCCAAGTGTTCAAAGGCAACCAAGCGCCCATGGCTGTGGTCATGATGGTCGTTCTCTTGGGCATGGTGGCCTATCTCGCTCCAAGCCATGGCAATCCCGATGCGCCCGATAACATCGTTGCCAGAGTCTATGGGCGGGACATCACGCGGCGGGACCTCGACGCGCCCATCCGGGAAATGGTCCAGCGCCTGGGCAAGAACGCCAAGCTCGATGACCTGGGGCCCTTCCTGCAGGCCCAGGCGGTGTCCAAGCTGGTGCACGACAAGCTGATCGAGGAACTGGCCGAGCGCCATGGGATCGTCGTCACCGACGCGGAAATCAAGAGCGCCCTGGAAGCGCGGCTGCGCCAGTACGGGTTCGCGGGGGCGGACGGCCGCCTGATGCCCAGCGCCGAGATCAACGATTCGCTGCGCGAGCATGGCCTGAGCCTCAAGCAGATGGAGCTGGAAACCGGCACCGGCCTGGCCGCGCAGAAGCTGTTCCAGCAGGCCTGCACCCAGGTGCCGGTGGATGACGCCTGGCTGAACCAGGAAAGCCGGGTGCGCAGCGAAAAGCTCAGCTTCGAGTCCGCCACCCTGCAGCCGGACCCGGCCCAGGTGCCGGATCCCGGCATGCCCAGGCTGGAAGCCTTCCTGAAGGCTTCCGGCGCGCGCTTCCAGACCGGCCCCAGGCGGGTGATCGACTACGTCGCCCTGACCCCCGCCAGCATGGCGCTGCCGGCCGCCGACGACGCGGCCGTGAAGAGCGTGTTCGATTCCCGCAAAGGGCAGTTCATCGAGCTGAAGGCCAGCCACATCCTGTTCAAGGCGGAAACCGACGCCCAGGCGCAGGAGGCCATGACCAAGGCGCTGGAGCTCCGGGCCAAGCTGCTGGCCGGTGACAACTTCAGCAACGCCGCCGCGACGCTGAGCGAGGACCCCACCGCCAAGGCCAACAAGGGCGACCTGGGCTGGTTCCAGCCCGACCAGATGCAGAAGCCCTTCGTGGAGGCCGCCCTGGCCCTCAAGATCGGCGAGATCAGCCAGCCGGTGCGCACCGTCTACGGCATCCACCTGATCCGCCTGGAAGGGAAGCGGGAGAAGAGCTTCGAGCAGGTCAAGGAGCAGCTGCGCGACCAGTTGACCCGGGAGCGCTTCGCCAGCAAGGCCAAGGACCGGCTGGAGCAGCTGCGCAAGCGCACCGGGGAGCGCGGCGCCCTGACCACCGCCGCCGCCGGCCTGGGCCTGAAAGCCCAGACCAGCCCGGCGTTCACCCTGGATTCCGCCAAGCCCATCGAGGGCCTGCCCGGCAGCCAGAGCGTGATCGCCGAAGCCTTCCGCATGGACGTGGGCCAGGTGTCCAGGATCGTGCCGACCCAGGACGGGTTCGTGGTGTTCCGGGTGAAGGAGGAACGCCCCATCGCCATTCCCCCCCTCGCCGAGATCAAGGACAAGGTGCTGGACGCCTGGAAGCTTGAGGAGGCCCGCAAGAGCGCCCTGGCCAAGGCCAAGGACGCCCTCAAGGGCGGAGACCTGAAGGCCCTGGGCGCCCCCGTGGCCCAGGACGGTGTCACCATCGCCAGCCTGGGCGAGCTGGGCAAGCACCCCGCCATCCGCAGGGCGCTGCTGGACACCCCGGCCGGCCAGCTCACCCCCCTGCTCTGGACCCCCGACGGCAAGCTGTGGGCGGCCCGGATCAAGACCCGCGTTGCGCCCGAGGCGCTCACCTTCGGTGCGCGCAAGACCCTGGTCGAGCAGATCCAGCAGGACGTGGCCCAGAAGTTCCTGTCGGCCGAGATCCAGGCCCTGGAACGGGATGGCGACCTGCACCCCGGATTCAGCTCCCTCTACGGGCGGCTGAACGGCATCTGGCGCAACAAGGAGGCCCTGGGCACCGGGGCCGAAAGCATCCCCGACCTGGGCGGGCTGGACGATTAGTTAACTAACGCCCCCTGGGTTTCCAGGCGGCGAACTCCGAAGGCCGGAGCTGGTAGCGGGCGAAGTTGCCGTCGTGGAGGGAGGCCAGTTCGGTCTCCACCGCGGCGCGGAAACGCTCCCGGTCCTCCCTGGGCAGCCTGGCCTGGGCGAAGCCGCGGCTGCGCCGCTCGGCCTCGGCCAGGGTCTCCCCCGCCAGGACCGCCGCCCGGACCACGGCCTTGAGTTCGGTCCGGTAGCGCAGCCGGAACGGATCGGGCAGGTCCAGCGGAGGCTGCGCCGCCGCGGCCATCTGGCACGAACGTTCGTAGGATAATTCGTAGAGATCGCGCAGCAGGGCCACCTGGTTCAGCTCCCAGACGGCCCGCAGGGCCTCGGTGAACAGGTCGGTTGCCACCCCCAGGAAGCAGAGCGGCGGGGTGTTCCCGCGGAAGAAGGGGATGTTGGCGGCCAGCTGGGCGCAGGCCAGGTTGCCGGCGCTGAACGGGTGCAGGTAGGACAGGTGGACCAGGAGGAAGAAGGACTGCTCGATGGGGTCGGTGATCTCGGCCGCGCTGCGCAGCAGGAGCTTGAACTCGTCGGCGATCAGCTGGGCCGACCCGGCGGGGCGGTAGGCCGTGCCCGGAACGGCCAGCTCGCGCGAACGCAGGCGGCCCTCGTCGCCGGGGTCGGCCAGCAGGTTTTCGGTCAGCAGGGCCGAAAGATTCAGCAGGGTGGTCGGGTCCACGGCGACCTCCCGGGCGGATTCTGCCATGAATTCGATCGCCGCATGGAGGTTGAGCATCACCTGGGTTTCATGGAGCGGCTTGCCGGCCGGCGCCTCCCCCCGCTCGAACAGCAGCCGGGTTTCCGCCTTGGACCAGCGGCCGCCCTCCAGCCGGACCGAATCCCAGGCCAGCTCCACCAGGAGGTGCCGGCGCGGCGGCCGGGTCCGGGAGCCGGCCAGGGCGGCCAGCCTGCGCCGGTCGGCCTGGGGGAGATAGCAGGTTTCATTGGGCCGGTAGCTGGCCAGGAAGCCCGGCTGGTAACCCGCGGGCGGGCGCTGGGCCGGGAGTTGCGCCAGCAGCCCGCGGCAGGCCTGGCCTTCCGGGCTCAAAGGGGGCCCAGCGGCGGCCGCGGCCTGGCCCGGGAAGTAGCGGCGCGCCTTGGTCTGCCCGGTCACCCGGGCCACGCCCTGCTCAACCAGTTGGGTCAGGAGACGGCGAACCGCCTGCTCGTCCAGTTCGTGCAGACTGGCCAGGGCCTGGAGCTCCGGGCGCGTCACCCCATCGGGCCGCCCCTGGAGCGCCTCCAGGATCTGCCGTCTGCGGGTGGCCAGGGTGCCGGTTGGGTCCATGAAACTCTTTTCGGATGAAACTAGGTTATTCAATCACGAAATGATGAATTCAATCAAAAAATTCAAAGGAATCCTGCCAGGGCGAGACGATTCGATCATGCCAGGGTGATGGAAAAAATTCCGGCGCAGCGCTTTCCGGAATGAACGGTTTCCTGGCCACCGGGTGCCATGGATTGTATGTTCGCCGCTGGAGGCAAGCATGACCCTGAACGGGAAGACCCTTCTCATCACCGGCGGCACCCGCGGGATCGGCCTGGCGATCGCCCTGCGGGCGGCCCGGGACGGCGCCAACGTGGTCATCCTCGGCAAGACCGCGGCGCCCCATCCGAAGCTGCCGGGGACGGTGTTCAGCGCGGTGGAGGAGGTTCGGGCGGCGGGCGGCGAGGCCCTGGCCATCGTCGGCGACGTGCGCTCCGAGGAGCAGGTGCTGGCCGCCGTGGGCCAGGCCCATGAGCGCTTCGGCGGCCTGGACATCCTGGTGAACAACGCCAGCGCCATCGCCCTCACCGCCACCCTGGACACCGACCTCAAGCGCTTTGACCTCATGCACCAGGTGAACGCGCGGGGCACCTTCCTGTGTTCCAAGGCCTGCATCCCCCTGCTCAAGCGGGCCGGCAATCCGCACATCCTCAACCTGTCGCCGCCGCTGGACCTGCAGGCGAAGTGGTTCGCCCCGCACCTGGCCTACACCATGGCGAAATTCGGCATGAGCCTGTGCACCCTGGGCATGGCCGAGGAATTCCGGGCGGACGGCATCGCCGTCAACTCCTTGTGGCCGCTCACCGCCATCGACACCGCCGCGGTGCGCAACCTGCTGGGGGGCGAAGCCATGACCCGGTCCTGCCGGCGCCCCGGGATCGTCGCCGAAGCCGCCCACGCCATCCTCACCCGGCCGGCCCGGTCCTGCACCGGGAACTTCTTCATCGACGAGGAGGTCCTGCGCGCCGAAGGGGTCAGCGATTTCGCCCCGTACGCCGTGGACCCCAAGGCGCCCCTGGTGGCCGACACCTTCCTGCCGGACCCGGTGCTGGAGCGCACGCCCACCAGGCTCAAACGGTTCTTCTAGTCGAAGGCATCGCCCAGTTCCCGCCGGGACAACGGGAACAGGTGGCGCAGGGATGCCCGCCCCGCGAGCAGGTTGGTGGCTCCGGATTTCAGCTTGCGGGCGCTGGAACCGGTGAGGATGAAGGTTTGGGGGACCTGATGGGTTTCCAGGAGGTTGTGGACGGCGTTCAGGAGTCGGGGGACTTTCTGGACCTCGTCCACCACCACATGCGTGGTTTCCCGGGTCAGGGCCAGCACTTCCCGTTCCAGGGTTCCAGGATCACGGGCGAGCCGGTCCTCGGTTTCGGCTTCCAGTAGGTTGTAGCTGAGGGTGGTCCGTGCGGGGAAGGTCTCCCTCAGCAGGGTGCTCTTGCCGGTTCCGCGAGCGCCAAAAAGGAAGCAACTGCGGTTTTTAGGAATGTTAATGGTTCGATGGAACATGTTCCTGATTTAGCCTCTAAATCGGGAGGATAGTCCATTTCCTTCAATGTTCCAGTCTTATCAACCTTGTCTTGATATCAGCGGATGACCTCACAGCCCAGGTACGGCTGCAGCGCCTCGGGAACGCGCACGCTGCCGTCCGGCTGCTGATAGTTCTCCAGGATGGCCACCCAGGTCCGGCCCACGGCCAGGCCGCTGCCGTTGAGGGTGTGCAGGAACTGGGGCTTGCCGCCGGCGGGGCGGTAGCGGATGTTGGCGCGCCGGGCCTGGAAATCGCCGAACCAGGAGCAGGAGCTGATCTCCCGGTAGGTGTCCTGGCTGGGCAGCCAGACTTCCAGGTCGTAGGTCTTGCGGCTGGTGAAGCCCATGTCGCCGGTGGACAGCAGCATCCTCCGGTAGGGCAGCCCCAGCGCCTCCAGCACGTGCTCGGCGCACTGGGTGAGGTGCTCCAGTTCCGCCTGGGCCTTTTCCGGAGTGGTGAAGGCCACCAGCTCCACCTTGTGGAACTGGTGCTGGCGGATGATGCCCTTGGTGTCCCGGCCATAGCTGCCGGCCTCGCTGCGGAAGCACGGCGAGAAGGCGAAGTGGCGAACCGGCAGCTGGTCCTCGGGCAGGATCTCCTCCCGGTAGAGGTTGGTCACCGGCACTTCGGCGGTGGGGATCAGGTAGAGGGCGTCCTCGCCCCGGAAGGTCTTGAACAGGTCCTGCTCGAACTTGGGCAGCTGGCCGGTGCCGAACATGCACTCGGGCAGCACCAGGTAGGGCGGCGCCACCTCGGTCCAGCCGGCGCCGTCGTGCAGATCGGCCATGAACGTGACCAGGGCCCGCTCCAGCTTGGCGCCCAGGCCCTTGAGCACGGCGAACCGGGCGCCGCTCAGCTTGGCGGCGCGGTCCAGGTCGAGGATGCCCAACCGCGTGCCCAGGTCCACGTGGTCCATGGGCTTTTCGATGGGCGCGGGGGTGCCCCAGCGCTTGATCTCGACGTTGGCCTGCTCGTCCTTGCCTTCGGGCACGGATTCGTGGGGCAGGTTGGGGATGGTGGCGAGGAAGGCCTTGAACGCCGCTTCCGCCGCCTTCTCCGCCGTGTCCAGGGCCTTGAGCCGCTCGCCCACCTCGCGCTGGGCGGCGATGAGGGCGTCGGCGTTCTGCTTGGCCCGCTTCATCCGGGCCACTTCGTCGGAAACGCGGTTGCGCTCGGCCTTGAGCGTTTCGGCCTCCTGGATCACTTGGCGGCGTTCGCTTTCCAGGCGCTGGAAGGTCTCCCGGTCGAAGGTCACGCCCCGCCTGGCCAGGCCGAGGATGACGGTGTCAAGGTCGTTGCGCAGCAGCGCCGCATCAAGCATGGGTGCCTCTATAAAAGTCCATTGTAGTCGCGATTTTTTCCGGTCGGGGCCTGGATCATACCGGTTCCCCGGCCCAGGACAGGGCGAAGGCGCCGCGCACCGCTTCGACCCCGCCGCCGGCGCCCAGGGTCAGGGCCAGCTTGGCCAGGGCCGCCCAGCGGGTGTGGCGGCCGCCGGAGATGGCGCCCAGCTCCAGCGCCATGGCGCCCAGTTCGTAGGTCGCCAGGTCCACCCCGCCGGACAGGCACTGGCTGGTGATGACCACCGGCAGGTCCCGCTCCCGGCAGTGGGCGAACAGGGCCTGCAGGTCCGGCCGGCCCATGGGCAGGTTGCCGGCACCGAAGCCCTGGACCAGCACGCCCCGGGTGCGGTCTCCGGGCAGCCGCCAGGGCATGCCGGGGAAGGGTGTGTAGACCTCGATGGCCGATGCCATCCTGCCGCCCACGGCGGCGGGCACCTGGCGCGGGAACACGCCGGCGTGCGGATGGATCTGCACGTGCAGGCCCAGTTCGGCCAGGGCCGGCAGGTTGGGCGATTCGAAGGCTTCGTAGCGGTGCACGCTGGTCTTTTCGGCGGCCACCCCCCGCAGCCAGTGATCGCCGAAGCAGATGCCCACCTCGGCGACGCCCCGGGTGGCGAGGGTCACGGCGTCCACCAGATTGCCCCTGGCGTCGCTGCGGATGTAGGCCAGCGGCCGCTGGGAGCCGGTGAGCACGACCGGCTTGCCCAGGCCGGCCAGCAGGAAGCCCAGCACCGAGGCGGTGTAGGCCATGGTGTCGGTGCCGTGGATCAGCACGATGCCGGCGCTGGCGGCGGCCTGGGCGCGGATCAGGCCGGCCAGGGTGAGCAGGTCGGCCGGCTCCAGGGTGCTGGAATCCTTGTTGAAGGCCACCACCAGGCGCAGGTCGGCCAGCTGTTCCAGCTCGGGCACCTGCTCGAAGATCCGGTCCAGCGACGGCCCGGGCGCCAGCGAGGCATCGGCCCCGGGCGCCATGCCGAAGGTGCCGCCAGTGTGGATGAGGGTGACCGTGGGCTTGTCCATAGATCTTCGATGATAGCGTAACGGCTATCAGCTCAAGGCCTTGGCGTTGCGGCCAGGAGCGCCTTGATGAGCTCGTCGGTGGTGGTGCCGTCGGCTTCGCTTTCGTAGGTGAGCAGCAGCCGGTGCCGCAGCACGTCCGGCGCCAGGGCGACCACGTCGTCGGGCAGCACGTGGTCGCGGCCCGACAGGTAGGCCAGGGCCTTGGCAGCCGCCTGCAGGGCCAGGGAGGCCCTGGGCGAGGCGCCGCAGCGCAGCTGCTCCCGGCCCTTCCAGGGACGCCCCGGGCCGGGCCGGGTGGCCTGGACCAGGCGCACGATGTAGCCGCGGATGGCCTCGTCCAGCCGCACCTCCCGGGCCCGGCGGCCCGCCTCCAGGATCGCGGCCCCGGTCATGACCGGGCGCACCGCCTGCTCCTGGCCATCGGCGCGCCTGAGCACCTCGCCCTCCTCCTGGGCGCTGGGATAGTCCACCCGCAGCTTGAAGAGGAAGCGGTCCATCTGGGCTTCGGGCAGGGGGAAGGTGCCTTCCTGCTCCAGCGGGTTCTGGGTGGCCAGCACCAGGAACGGCTCGGGCAGGGCGAAGCTGTCCTCGCCCAGGGTCACCTGGCGCTCCTCCATGGCCTCCAGCAGGGCCGACTGCACCTTGCTGGGGGCGCGGTTGATCTCGTCCGCCAGCAGCAGGTTGGCGAACACCGGGCCTTTGCGGGGCGAGAAGGTGAGCGACCGCGGATCGAACACCAGGGTGCCCACCACGTCCGAAGGCAGCAGGTCGGGGGTGAACTGCACGCGCCGGAACGACAGGTGGCTGGCCGCGGCCAGGGTCTTGACGGTGCGGGTCTTGGCCAGCCCGGGCAGGCCTTCCAGCAGCACGTGGCCGGGCACCAGCAGGGCGACCATGATCCGGTTGAGCAGCTGCGGCTGGCCGACGATCACCTTCCGGCACTCCTGCAGCAGGACGTCGAGCGGGTTCGATTCGGGGGCTGCGGGCATGGGCTGATCCGGGTCAGCCTTCATCTTGACCGGATTGGCCTCAGGCTTCCAGTTGGCGCAGCCGCTCGGCCTCGAACGCGGCGCGCAGCGGCTCGATGATCGGCTCGATCATGCCCTGCATGAACGCGTCCAGCTGGTGCAGGGTTACGTTCACCCGGTGGTCGGTGACCCGGCCCTGGGGGAAGTTGTAGGTGCGGATCTTTTCGCTGCGGTCACCGGAGCCCACCTGGGTCTTGCGCAGATCGGCCTCGATGGCGTCCTTTTCGCCCTGGGCCTTCTCCAGCAGGCGCGAGCGCAGCACGGTCATGGCCTTGGCCATGTTCTTCAGCTGGCTGCGCTCGTCCTGGCACTGCACCACGGTGTTGGTGGGCAGGTGGGTGAGCCGGACCGCCGAGTAGGTGGTGTTGACGCTCTGGCCGCCCTTGCCGCCGGAGCAGAAGGTGTCGATGCGCAGGTCCTTTTCGTGGATGGTGATGTCCACCTCGTCCGCCTCGGGCATCACCGCCACGGTGCAGGCCGAGGTGTGGATGCGGCCCTGGGTCTCGGTCTTGGGCACCCGCTGGACCCGGTGCACGCCGCTTTCGAAGCGGAACAGGGAGTAGGCGCCCTCGCCCTCCACCTCCGCCACCACTTCCTTGAGCCCGCCCTGGTCGGCTTCGCTTTCGTTGAGGACGTTCACCTTGAACCCCCGGCGCTCGGCGAACCGGACGTACATGCGGAACACCTCCCCGGCGAACAGTGCGGCTTCCTCGCCGCCGGTGCCGGCGCGCACTTCGAGGATGACGTTGCGGGCGTCCTTGGGGTCCTTGGGCACCAGCAGGCGCTTCAGGTCCGCCTCGCCCTCCTGGATGGCGGCCTTGAGCTCGGGGATCTCCATTTCCGCCATCTCGCGCAGCTCGGGGTCCTGGGTCTTGTCGCCCAGGATGCCCTCGGCCTCCTCCAGCTGCTTGATCCGGTTGCGCTGGAGGTGCCAGGTCTGCACCACCGGCTCCAGCTCGGCGCGCAGCTTGGACAGCTCCCGCAGCCGCTTCATGTCGCTGACCACGGCCGGGTCCTGGAGCTGGGCTTCGATTTCCTGGAACTTGGCGTCGAGGGATTCAAGCTGGTCGAGCATGGCTTTCACCTTGAACTAAAAAAAAGAACGGGCCGAAAATCGGCCCGTTCCATGGCACTGAATCGCTACTGGGCGTCGACGGCCGGAGCTTCCTCCACCGGCGCGGGGGCGGCGGGGGCTTCCTCGGCGACAACTTCCACCACGGGCTTCTTGGCGTACTTGCGGTTGAACTTCTCGACCCGTCCGGCGGTGTCCATCAGCTTCTGCTTGCCGGTGAAGAAGGGGTGGCAGGCGGCGCAGACTTCAACGCGCATTTCCTTCTTGGTGGAGCGGGTGGCGAACTCGTTGCCACAGGCGCAGTGGACAATCACATCGAACATCTGGGGATGGATCTTATCCTTCATTGGGACCTCCTGGAACCGACCGGATGCCATTGAGCGGCACGCGGCTTGTTCACGCATGGACAAAAAGTCTATCTCGATCGGCCCCGGCGCTCAAGGTAAAATCGTGCCGCCTTTATGGCGCTCCAGAACCGCGATCCCGGGGTTGTGCTGGTTTCGCGTCATCCTGTGAATGAAGGGAGTCGGATGAGGCTTTTGATCGTAGAGGACGACTCGCGAGTCGCCACGGCCCTGGAGCGGAGCTTTGGCCAGCAGGGCATCCAGATCAGCTGGGTGGCTGACGGGAAGGAAGGCTTCGCCCTGGCCCAGGCGGAACATTTCGATTGCCTGCTCCTGGATGTCATGGTGCCGGGCATGGATGGCTTCGCGCTCCTGGAAAGCCTGCGCCACCTGGGCGTCATGACTCCGGTCATCTTCCTGACCGCGCGGGATTCCCTGGACGACCGCATCCGCGGGCTCCAGGCCGGCGGCGGGGACTACCTGGTCAAGCCCTTCGCGTTCTCGGAACTGCTGCTGCGGGTCCAGAACCTGCTGCGGCGCGGAGCGGAGGATCCGGAGCACGTCTGGACCGTGCATGACCTCCAGGTGGATAGCCGCGGCCACCTGGTATTCCGCCAAGGCAAGCGGCTTGACCTGACGCCCCAGGAATATGCCCTGCTGGAACTGCTGATGCGCAATCGCGGGCGGGTGGTGCTGCGCAGCCGGGTGGCCGAAGAGCTTTGGGATTCCCATTTCGAGGTGGATCCCAACCTGGTGGATGCGGCGATCCGCCGCCTGCGCCGGAAAGTGGACGACCCCTTCCCGGAGAAACTGATCCAGACCAGCCGGAACCTCGGCTACGTGCTCGAACGGCCGAAGGCGTGACATGGGCACCCTGACCGTGTTCAAGAAGGTCCTGCTCATCGGCATGGTCCCCGTGGTGGCCTTCGTGGCCCTGTTCTTCGCCATCGTGCTGCCCCAGTTCGAGCGCCACTACCTCCAGTCCAAGCAGGACGGGGCCCGGGATGTGGTGGAGATGGCCCTGACCTACGCCCAGGCCCAGGTCGAGCAGGCCCGGAAGGGCGCCGTCACCCAGGCCGAAGCCCAGCGGGCGACGCTCCGCGCCGTCGACGCCATGCGCTACCAGCAGGGTACCAACTACGTCTTCATCCTCGACGGCGCGAACCTGACCATGCTGGTCAATGCCACGCGACCCGGGCTGGTCGGCCATGACGTGACCGAGGAGACCGATGGCAAGGGGTTCCATCACTACCAGGCCCTGCGCGCGGTGGCGCTCCGGCCGGATGGCGGGTTCGTGCGCTACTTCCAGATCATGGGGGACGGCTCGATCCGGCCCAAGCTCGCCTACGCCCGCAACCTCGAATCCTGGAACTGGATTTTCGTCTCCGGGGTCTACGTGGATACCATCCGCCCGCAACTGGCGGGAATGGCCCGGCGGACCGCCATCCCCCTGCTCGTCCTGGCCTGCCTGATGGCGGTCACGGCGGCCCTGGTGGCGAAGATCATCGTGCGGCCCTTCCGCTTCCTGGTTGCCGACCTGGAGGCCTCGGGCCCGACCACGCGGCTTCCGGTCCGGAGCCAGGATGAGTTCGGCAACGTGGCCAAGGCCATCAACGCCTACAACGCCATGACCAAGCTCAATGCGGACTTTGCCCACGAATTGCGCACGCCCTTGCAGGCCTTGCGCCTGGAAGTGGAGGCCCTGGCCCAGGACCCCCATGTGGCCGACCTGGAGGGCCGGCTCGGCGTCGTGGCGGCCAGTCTGGACCAGGTGCTCGCCCTTTCCGAGCAGATGCTCTTCCTCGCCCGGGCCGAGGACCCGGCCACCCGCATCCAGAAGGTGACGCTGGACGCGGCGGCCTTCCTGACCGAGGCCATGGCGCCCTTCGACGCGCTGGCCGAGGAAAAGGACGTCCGGCTGGAACGCCATGGGGAGCCCGGGATGACCATCTGGGCTGATCCGCTGCTGGCGACCCGGGCGGTGCGCAACCTGGTGTCCAATGCGCTCCGCCATGCGCCGGCCCATAGCCGGATCACCGTCGGCGCGCAGCGGGAGGGGCGGGAAGACGTCGTCTGCGTCGCCGACGCAGGTCCCGGCATGGAACCCGGTCTCCTGCTGCGCGTGGGGCAGCGGTTCCTGCGCTCCGACGCCGCGCGCTCGAAGGAAACCGGCGGGACTGGCCTCGGGTTGGCCATCGTCAACGGAATCATGACCCTGCACGGGGGCAAGCTGGAACTGCAGAGTACCTGGGGGGCGGGAACCCAGGCCCGCCTGCGGTTCCCTTCCACCTGACCGGACTTTTCAGCGTGCGGGCTTCCTTCGGTTCCAGACGGTCAACCCAGGGCTTTCCGCTGGCTGACCCAGGGCGTGCCGGCCAGGGCGAAGCGCCAGGGCCTTATCCGGTCGGGTTCCAGGGCGAAGTCTATCCCCACCCTCGGGCCGTTCAGGATGCCTTCCGGCGCCGTGCCTTCCAGGAGTTCCAGCCCACCCGGAAGCCAGAGCGGGTGCCGGGTGAAGCTGAGGTCCACGGCCAGCGCCTGGGCCACCTTGCCGGGCCCGGTGAGCAGGCCCGGGCCGGCCGGCCCGCCCCGGCGCCGGGGACTTCCTCGGCGGCAACTTCCGCCACGGGCTTCTTGGCGTACTTGCGGTTGAACTTCTCGACCCGTCCGGCGGTGTCCATCAGCTTCTGCTTGCCGGTGAAGAAGGGGTGGCAGGCGGCGCAGACTTCAACGCGCATCTCCTTCTTGGTGGAGCGGGTGGCGAACTCGTTGCCACAGGCGCAGTGGACCATCCCATCGAACATCTGGGGATGAATCTTATCCTTCATGGGGACCTCCTGGAACCGACCGGATGCCATTGAGCGGCACGCGGCTTGTTCACGCATGGACGAAAGGTCTACCTCGATCGGCCCCGGCGCTCAAGGCAAAATCCTGCCGCCTTTGCAGGTCAAGGCTGGATGCCGATGAAGTGGATGGATTGCGCGTAACGGGTCACGCAGCCGAGCTGGATTTCAAGAGACGGAAAGGAAAGTTGCGCACCTTTGCCGACGCCTCGCCGATGGAGTCGTCAAGGGGTGACCATCCCGGAGGCGACCTGCGAACTGCCGTAGGGGAAGTGGAAATTCCTGAAGGGAGCCGCGGTGGGATCGTAGGTGGGGTCCTGGCTGGCGGTGATCAGGAAGAAATAGGTGTTCCCGGGAGCCAGGATGCCGCTGGGCAGCTTGACGGAGGTGGTGCCCCCGTCCAGGTACATCTGGGCCGCCAAGGAATTGGTGGTGGTGGCGCCTGGGGCGGCGAGCTGGTAGACCTGAACCAGGTACAACTGCGGAGAGCCCAGCGCGGGCGCGGTCCAGGCCAGGGTCGGGGTCACCGTCGCGCCGGTGATGTTGCTGAACATCGGGAGACCATTGACGGTCGGAGTCTGGACCGGACTGATGATGGGCGCGATGGGGTGGCTGGCGTCCGGCTGGGTGAGCGAATAAGCGCACACATCAGTCACAATGACCATGCAGGGTTGGACCGCAGCGGACAACTGATAATGCATGATGGAGGATTCCTCACCGGAAACGATCCGGTCATAGCCGGGGCCAGGCGCCGGCGCGGGCACGGAACCCAGGTCCAGGTCGGAGGTTTCCGCGGCGTTGGAGTCATAGTAGATGATGTCCTCCAGCGATTGGCCACAGGCGCCGTAGGTGGAAGCTCCGGGCTGGACTGCGAATTCGAACACCGGACCCACGACGGGTACGCTGCCGGGGTTGTATAGGGCGCGGTAGGCGGTGAAGGCAGAACGCTGGAAATTCAGGACGGCGGTGTCGGCCGAGGAGACCGGCGCGAGGGTGCAACTCAAGGTCGTGCTGACCCCATCGGCCATGGTCAGGGCGGATGGCTGGTACGCCATCGCCTGGGTGACATCATTAATGGTTCCCGTGCCGGATTCGACCAACTGGACCACCTGGATGTCGTCGCCCTGGGTGGTGTCCATCAGCGGGAATCCGGACCAGGGTATCGATTGGCTGAACGTGGTGTCGCCGGGCTGGCCGGAATTTTGGGAATAGTACAGGCCGGTGTTCCAGTCCCAGAAGACCACATAGTCATTGGCCACCCAGGGCGCCAGACCGCCCAGCCTGGCCGTGAAATCCAGGGTCGAGGTCTGGATGCCTACGTTCGGCCGCCCGGGAAAGTCCATACCCAGGTCCACCGACCTTTTGCTGGTCCGGATATAGTTGGTGCCCAAGTTCAGCCAATAGTCCCCGCTGGGGACATTGGGGATGGCGTAGGCCCCTGTGGCCGGGTCGTAGGTGCCGGGGAGTGTGGTGACGCCGTCGGGCAGCACCGCGCTGATCGCAAACCCGGAGTACGGGGCAGGGGTCGAGGGGATGATGGTGCCGGCCGTGGCGTTGTAGGTCAGATAGGTGTACAGGGCGTTGCCGGTGACCGTCTGGGAGGGCGCCACCGCGCTCCCGCCGCAGGCCAGGGCCGACAACAGCCCGGCGAAGGCGAGGGCGGGAAGGATGCCCGCGCGGGCAGAGCAGCAGGCGTCAAGGCGGGTCCGGACGGGACGGGTGCGACGAACCATGACAAACTCCTGATCAGCCGGGGCGAACGCCCCGAACACGGTATAAAAAGGCATGCTTGGTCTTGCCAAGCATATCAGGAGTTTTGTTGGTCCGCAGGGAGGGGCCTGCCTGGGGCTTTGATCCGTCAGTCGCCAAGCCAGGGCGAGCGCCTGCACCAGGTCCGGCGGGGTGCCGCCCACGCCTCTGAGGTGTTCCGGACCCTGCAAGGAGACACCTGCCTGCGGATTTCGGCCCAGGAGCAGTTGCCCATCCGGATCCGGCTCGCCCGGAAGGGGCCCTGCAGGAGGCTAGCGCTGCTCATTACCCAGAACTATCTGCAAGCAAATCAGGGCGATCGCGCAGGACCATGTGACCGAGACACATCACCTGGAGGTCCGCAAACCCTCGGCTCATGATCTGGTTGCCGGGAG